>ERZ894240.431-NODE-431-length-43897-cov-106.606428_pt1 | contig 43897 bp, 29 predicted proteins | sample MGYA00380298_ERZ894240 | MGnify/ENA primary metagenome ERZ894240 (study PRJEB32331, sample SAMN06328419) | human gut metagenome | biome: human gut microbiome; feature: stool | host: Homo sapiens | collected 2014-06-27 ... | reverse complement strand
CCTCTGGGTGTAAACCAGATGCTCTGAACCAGCTGAGCTAAGCGCCCGTACACTTTCGTTTCAAAAGCGATGCAAAGGTACAGCTTATTTTGAGATTACCAAAACAATTGCGAACTATTTTCTAAGAAAAATATACAGAAAGATATATACTTATTGAAATTCAGCAATTTAACAAAGAAACTTTTTTTCATCATCTACGAACCGGTGATATAGAAGCACACCGTCATTCCGATATATTCTTTCTGATCACCTTCGCCGGATTTCCTACCGCCACACTATCATCGGGTATGTTTTTCGTCACCACACTTCCGGCGCCAATAATACAGCGATCACCAATTGTTACTCCGGGACAAATTACAGCACCACCGCCAATCCAGCAATCCTCTCCTATCGTCACCGGATAGGCATATTCCTTCGGGGTACGACGTTCTACATAATCCATCGGATGTTGTGGAGTATAAATCTGTACACAAGGTCCCACTAATGTATGGGCACCAATCGTGATATAACCTCCGTCCAGAAAAGTACAATTTGCATTCACAAATACGTGTTCACCCAGACGGATACCATCCCCATGATCGCAATGGAAAGGCGGGCACACAACGGATGTCTCCGGTATTCCCGGTATCAGGTCTTCCAACAATCCTCTGTAAGCCTCATCGTAAGTACTCAGTTTCCGCATTCTTGCCAGCAACTTCTTGGCATATTCAAACTTTACCTGTACTTCCGGGGCAGACATATCCGCCAGTTGCGAACTACGCATTTTCTCTACTTCATTCATATATTTCAATTACCAGATTATACTCTCAAAAGCGCAATTATTCACCCTTTCGCCATTACACTTTCCACAAAAATAGATATTTATTCCAAACAGCCAACCATACTGATAAAAAGAAACAGTAAATGTTTTCAAAAGAATCGCATCTATACTATTTTATATACAAAAAATATTCGTATATTTATTGCAATTTAAACAGAAACAAGCATTCGCAATAATACTATTTTAAAGACAAACTGGGAAGTTCCCGCACTTTATGAAAACTATATTCTTTTTTATATGCATATCACTTTGTACTACATATATATATGCACAGACAATTTATTATGCTGTAACTAAAACATTCAATGAAAATGGTTACACCTACCAATGCGATGTGGCAGCGTCAAAGACAGTCACACTCTATAACAAGAGTAACAAATTACTCTTTACCACTCAAAGTTACAAAAATACAGGAGAAACTTTCTCACAAACAGATGAAGGTATCGTTTTACTCCAATATGACGCATGGACACGAGCAGAGCGCCTTTCCATTGTAAACGCTGCATTTTCCGCTAGTGAAAAGCAAAGAGTAAAAGGCCACGAACTCATAATAACAATGTGCATAAATTCAGATACCGGCAAGGTTGATGAGGTCGAATTTTCTTTCATGAACTTCGGTACTTATGCCACAATCCCTATCTCTGTTTACCGTAAAATCGAAACAGATTTAAAAGAAAAGGTCTGGTATATCCCTACTGAAGAGGGCAAAAAATTAAATTATATATACTATTGGTGGGCACAAGAGCCCCAATAATAAGCCTTATAGGCAGTGATAGCGCCAGAAAAAAACTAAAGATAAAAAAAGGAGGACACTCTTTCTGATAGAGCATCCTCTTTTTTATTTCCTCTTCAGTTACTTATATTCCTGCCAATTCTTGATAGCAATATCCTCCAACTTCAGTTCGCAGAATGCTTCGATGAAAGCACTTGCCAGACGAGCATTCGTAATCAACGGAATGTTATGGTCGATAGCACCACGACGGATACGGTAACCGTTCGTCAATTCACGCTTCGTATGATTCTTCGGAATGTTGACAATCAAATCGAACTTGTGTTCGGCAATCATCTTCATCACGTTGTTCTCTGCATCAGGACGTTCATCGGGCCAGTAAACAGCTTCAGTGCCCACTCCATGAGCATTCAGGAAAGCGGCTGTACCTGCCGTTGCATAAATCTTATACCCTTTATTGAAGAGCATGCGGCTGGACTCCAGCAAATCTACTTTCGATTTCATGGCACCGGAAGAGAACATCACTCCCTTTTGAGGAATCTGGAAGCCGGTAGCAATCATGGCGCTCAGCAATGCTTCGGAGAAATCATCACCGATACAGCCTACTTCACCGGTAGAAGACATATCTACACCCAGTACCGGGTCTGCCTTGTGCAAGCGGGAGAAAGAGAACTGAGAAGCTTTCACACCAATCCAGTCGATATCGAACGCCGACTTGTCAGGACGAGTATAAGGAGCATCCAGCATGATGCGGGTAGCAGTTTCAATAAAGTTACGCTTCAGCACCTTAGACACGAACGGGAAACTACGTGAAGCACGAAGGTTACATTCGATTACCTTCACCTCATTGTTACGTGCCAGGAACTGAATATTGAACGGACCGGAGATATTGAGTTCCTTTGCAATCTGGCGGCTGATCTTCTTGATACGACGTGCCGTAGCAAAGTAAATCTTCTGTGCAGGGAACACCAATGTAGCGTCACCGGAGTGTACACCGGCAAATTCCACATGCTCGGAAATAGCATATTCCACTACTTCACCATTCTGAGCAACAGCATCAAATTCGATTTCTTTTGTATTCTGCAAGAACTGAGAAATTACCACCGGATATTCTTTAGATACTTCGGCAGCCATTTTCAGGAAGTTCTCCAATTCTTCTTCATCGTAGCATACGTTCATCGCAGCACCCGAAAGTACATAAGACGGACGAACCAGTACCGGATAACCCACTTTCTCTACGAAACCTTTCACATCTTCCAGACTGGTAAGCTCTTGCCAAGCCGGCTGGTCGATACCCAGTTGGTCGAGCATAGCAGAGAACTTATTACGGTTTTCAGCACGGTCGATAGAAAGAGGAGAAGTTCCCAGGATGGGCACTGACTGACGATGCAGTTTCATTGCCAGGTTATTCGGGATCTGTCCGCCTACAGATACGATTACACCGCGCGGCTGTTCCAGGTCTATAACATCGAGTACACGCTCAAAAGACAGCTCATCGAAGTAAAGACGATCGCACATATCATAGTCCGTAGATACGGTTTCAGGGTTATAGTTAATCATGATGGACTTGTAACCCAGCTTACGTGCAGTCTGCACAGCATTTACCGAACACCAGTCGAACTCTACGGAAGACCCGATACGGTAAGCACCGGAACCCAGTACAACCACTGACTTTTCATTCTTGTAATAGTTCACGTCATAACCCTCAACGGCATATGTCATGTACAGGTAATTAGTCAGTTCAGGATGCTCGGAAGCAATCGTATTGATGCGTTTTACAGCCGGCAGGATACCCAATTCTTTACGACGTGCACGCACCATCAGATTTTCTTTCTCCATATTGCCTTGTGGTTCGAGTACGAAACGCGCAATCTGGAAGTCAGAGAAGCCCAGCACTTTTGCCTGACGCAATACGTCGGCCGGAATATCTTCCACCTTATTATATTGGGAAAGTTTCAACTTATAGTCAACAATGTTCTTCAACTTGCCAAGGAACCAGGGATCAATCTTGGTCAGATCGAAGATGCGGTCTATCGTATAGCCATTCTCCAAGGCCTCAGCGATAGCGAACACGCGCAAGTCGGTAGGACGTGAGAGTTCACGATCCAGATCATCGAAATGCAGGTCGTTGCCTACAAATCCGTGCATACCCTGACCGATCATACGCAGACCTTTCTGGATGATTTCCTCGAAAGAACGTCCGATAGACATGATTTCACCTACAGACTTCATGCTGGAACCGATTTCACGGGATACACCTACGAACTTCGTCAAGTCCCAACGAGGAATCTTACAAATCAGATAATCCAGTTGCGGAGCTGCATACGCTGAATACGGAGTACCCATTTCGCCAATCTGATCGAGCGTATAGCCTAATGCAATCTTAGCGGCAACGAATGCCAACGGATAACCCGTAGCCTTAGAAGCCAAAGCAGAAGAACGCGACAGACGGGCATTCACCTCAATCACACGGTAGTCATTAGTTTCCGCATTAAATGCATACTGAATGTTACATTCGCCCACGATGCCCAGATGACGGATACACTTCGTAGAAAGATCTTGCAACATCTTCACCTGCTCGTCAGTCAGCGAACAAGTCGGAGCCACTACGATAGACTCTCCCGTATGGATACCCAGCGGGTCGAAGTTTTCCATGCTTGCCACCGTGAAGCAGTGGTCGTTGGCATCGCGGATTACCTCGAATTCAATTTCTTTCCAACCTTTCAGAGACTCTTCTACAAGAATTTGTTTAGAGAAAGCGAAAGAGCTTTCGGCCAACTTCAGGAACTCTTCTTTATCCTGGCAGATACCGCTACCCAAACCGCCCAGTGCATAAGCGGAACGAACCATAACCGGAAAACCGATGCGTTCAGCAGCAGTGATTGCATCTTCCATACTTTCTACAGCCTGGCTGACGGGAGTTTTCATATCGATCTCGTCCAGCTTCTTCACGAAGAGGTCACGGTCTTCCGTATACATGATAGCTTCCACCGAAGTTCCTAATACGCGCACACCGTACTTAGCCAACACACCGCTTGTGTACAACTCGGCACCGCAGTTCAGAGCCGTCTGACCACCGAAAGCCAACAGAATACCATCAGGACGTTCTTTCTTGATGATTTCTTCTACGAAATAAGTGGTTACAGGCAAGAAATAAACCTGATCTGCAATACCTTCCGATGTTTGGATAGTAGCAATATTCGGGTTCACCAACACTGAACTGATACCTTCTTCACGCAGAGCCTTCAATGCCTGCGAACCGGAATAGTCGAACTCCCCGGCCTGACCGATCTTGAGTGCACCTGAGCCCAAGACCAACACTTTCTTCAAATTCTTTTCCATATATTCTCTTGTTGTCTATTAAGTTTCTTCCTATACATTCGGGCACAAAAAAAATGCGTTACCCAACAAAGGATTAACGCATTACCAAAGAACTAACAATATCTTCTCAGAGAAAGAGAAATCATCGACTAACGAATGAAATTCATTCGAATGCAGATTATATGTATCTCTTTTCCCGTGTTGTTGCATCGTTGCTTTAAAATTTGTGCAAAGTAACGACTTATTTCGATAATAAACAAATTATCGTCCACAATATTCTTACAAGTATTGCAACCACACGAGAAAACAGGACCGGCATGAGATACGCAAAGTCGATGATTCGTTCAAAAAGATCATTATCATCGGAGAAGAAAGTCCCGTCACAAGGGATGAAGCAGGTATTACGACTATAAGCATATATGATTTCTTATTGAAGGACAATTCGTTGGAGCTATAAAAAACAAAGAACGATTCTCCCAATAAAAACTTGCTTTCCCAGTTGCAGATAGTTATCTTTGTGCCTGCCAAGACTCAGAGCAAGACTTTCATTCTTAAAAACGAAAGCCTTATTCTTAAAAACGAAGATTTCACTCTTAAAAATGAAGACTTCGTTTCAAGTCTTTCCTGCCATAAAAGGAAGTTTGCATTGTAAGACAAACACCTTTCCACCGCAGGAAGGCAACTAAGCAACCGGATTAATCATCAAACAAGAAAGGAGAGCCCAACAATGCCCCACTACATAATGAAAGAAATGCCCGATATGCAAGACACAGGCGAACAGACCACCTACCCGCAAATGGTGATGACAGGACAGACCAGTACACGAGAACTAGCCGAATACATCGCCATGAAATGCGCCTTCTCCAAAGGAGTGACTGAGGGAGTAATCTGCGAACTGGGCGAAGCACTTGCCCACGAAATGGGCATGGGACGCTCCGTAAAAATAGAAGGTCTGGGTATATTTACCCCGGCACTGGCCCTGCGCCCGGACAAGGAACGGGAAGGCATGGGAGAAAATGCAACGAAACGAAACGCACAAAGCATTCGTGTGGGTGGAGTGAACTTCCGCGTAGACAAAGACCTGATAAGAGAAACCAACGGTTGGTGCGACCTTAAACGCGCTCCCTGGAAGCCCGTACGCTCCTCGCGGAAATATACCGCCGAACAACGCCTGGCACTGGCGAAAGCTTATCTGGAAGAACATCCTTACCTCACCGTATCGGACTACCGCCAACTGACGGGATTGCTACAAACCGCTGCCACCACCGAACTGCGCAAATGGGCGCATACATCGGGCACTGGCATCGAGACCAGCGGAAGAGGCAATCATAAAGTGTATGTGAAAAGTGAAGGAAATTGATCAGACTTTCAATTATTATATCTACTTTTGTAAACTTTTTCAATATTGCAGGATATAACTATAAGGAGGTTCTCCATTAAAGAAGACTATCAGGCTATGGATGCCTTTAACCGAAAAATGACGGAAGTACATCGTGACTACGTTGCAAAAGAAAAAAATCCAGCATCTCTGCGAAAAAATTAGTATTAACAGACTAAAGAGAAACGATATATGACCAAAGAGAAAATCATCCTCACGGGCGACCGCCCTACAGGACGCCTGCACATAGGACATTATGTAGGCTCATTAAGAAGAAGAGTAGAGTTGCAGAACTCCGGTTTGTATGACAAGATATTTGTTTTCATAGCCGATGCACAAGCATTGACGGACAATGTGGACAACCCGGAAAAGGTACGTCAGAATGTTATCGAAGTGGCGCTTGACTATCTGGCATGCGGGCTGGACCCGGCAAAAAGCACCATCTTCATTCAATCTCAGATTGCCGAACTGTGCGAATTGAGTTTTTACTTCATGAATATGGTGACCGTAAGCCGCCTGCAACGTAATCCTACAGTAAAGGCAGAAATTCAGTTGCGCAACTTCGACGCCAGCATCCCGGTAGGTTTCTTCACCTACCCCATCAGCCAGACTGCGGACATTGCCGCTTTCAAGGCAACAACTGTCCCTGTGGGCGAAGACCAGGAACCAATGCTGGAACAGGCACGCGAAATCGTTCGTCGCTTCAACTATATTTATGGTGAAACACTGGTTGAACCGGAAATCCTTCTGCCCGACAACGCCGCCTGCCTGCGCCTGCCCGGAACAGATGGAAAAGCCAAGATGAGTAAGAGCCTGGGAAACTGCATCTACCTCTCCGACTCTGCCGACGAAGTACAGAAAAAAGTGAAAGGTATGTATACCGATCCCGACCACTTGCGTGTACAAGACCCGGGTAAAGTAGAAGGCAATCCTGTATTTACTTATCTGGACGCTTTCTGCCGTCCCGAACACTTCGGTCTTTACCTGCCCGAATATCCGAACCTCGATGAACTGAAAGCACATTATCAGCGTGGCGGTCTGGGCGATATGAAGGTGAAAGGATTCCTTAACTCCATCATGCAGGAGACGCTGGAACCGATCCGCAATCGTCGCAAAGAATTTGAAAAAGACATTCCTGCCATCTATGACATGCTGAAGAAAGGTTGTGACGCTGCACGCGAAGTTGCCGCCGCTACATTGGATGATGTACGCAAAGCGATGAAGATTAACTACTTCGACGATGCGGAACTGATAGCAGAACAAGTGAAGAAATTCAGCGGAGAATAAAAACAATATCCCCTGTAACGAGTAACGCCCTGACCTCCCGTAGAATCTACGAGAGAACAGGGCGTTCCCTTTTTAATGAAAAGACTATATTTAGTTAGCAGATTTCACTAATACCACACGGTTCAGAATCGGTTGACCAAACTTGTCTACACCACCACCGGCTTCCACATTCAAGCGGTCGGCAGCAATACCGTAATTCTTAACCAATGCATTCTTAACAGCCTGTGCACGTTTCAAGCTCAACTCCTTGTTGAATGCCGGAGTACCGGTTGCAGAGTCAGCATAACCGTTTACGGTGTACGTTGCATTCGGGAACTGTTTCATTTGTTCTGCCAGATAAGACAGGTTCATGATTTCACGCGGAGACAATTCAGCGGAACCAATCTGGAAGAATACAGTACGCGGTGCGATATCCGGATCCGGAACAATCACCTGAGTTTCTGTCACTTCAGCCACCGGCTGGTTTTCAGCCTGTACCAATGCATTCTTCAATTCTGCATTCTGTGCACCCATCATAGCCAACTTATCCTGCATGGCGGCCAGTTCGATCTGAGAGATCAACTGCGGCATCGGACGACGGAAACCACGAGCCGGGAAACGATAAGTCAAACCAACCGTAGCGCTCAATACGCCATCATATCCGTGATCACCACCTACTTCACCATCAAATTTATCTTCAGCAGCCATTGCACTCAATTCCAGGTTAATATCTACCGCATTCGAAATACGGAATTTATTGATAATACCTGCATTCACAGACAAAGCTTCGCGATGAGGTTTGGAGTAATTGTGAGTGAAACCGGCACCTACATAAGGAATAATCTCATAAACACGATGCTGATTATAACCTCCGAAAAGAGCATTCAGATTGAACATCACGTCACCGTGCAAGTTCATATAGTCAAAACGTTGTTTATAGTAACCGTCTTTCAGCTCGGCACCTTTCACGTAGTCGGCACCTTTATCATAAGTAAAGCCTCTTGCCTGTAAGCCGCTATATTGCAGACGCAATCCCAAACCGGGAGTAAACCATTTACCAACAGAGATATTCAATGTAGGACTGATACGCTTACCAAAACTTCCTGCACTATCATTATCACCAAAAGTTGCTTCAGCACCGCCGCCGATAGAGAAGAACCAATTGCTCCAGAAAGGATTGGTGATTACCTGATATTTATCCTGTACCTGGATAATTTCGTATTCGACTACTTCAGTCTTCTGTTGTGCCATAGCAGCAGAAGACAAACCGGCCAAAGCCAGTAACATTAGAATCTTTTTCATATACCTTAAATAGTTAAGTGGTTAATTTAAATTCATTATTGTAACTGTTTAAATAACACCATCCGAACTAAAAGGTTTTACGAAGAGAGTTTTTTTTGTTCCGACCGCGCCACAAGCCGGGCAGGAAGGCTTCTATACAGATAAATAAATGATAATTCGCCCCTACAAGTGCCTTAATAAGTCTTGTAGGGGCGAATATCATTCACACGTATGTGCGAAATTGTTTTAACAAATAGATTATACTACTTTAACGAGCAAATAGTTTTTCAATATCTTCTTCTTTAATCGTTGACAATACGGTACGCCCATCCGGTGTATAATTCGGAGTAGGACAAGCAAACAAATTATCTACCAGATTAGCCATTTCTTCATTACTCAACACCTGACCGTAAACAATGGCAGCAGCCTTTGCCAGTGTCAGAGCCAACATTGTTTGTACTTCTTCCTTCACGTCATTTCCCTTTTCCATAGCCGTATGCACCATATTGCGCACCAGCTCCACCGGATTTAACCCTTCAATGCCGGACGGAATACCATTAATCGCATAGCTTCCTCCTCCCAGTGGTGTCAGTTCAAACCCAACTGCCGAGAAGTCTTCCATGATACTTTCCAATACCGCAGCTTCCGAAGCAGGCAATTGCACGATTTCAGGGAACAAAACTCCCTGAGAAACCCCTTGTTTCTGGCGTATTTGATTCATATAGCGTTCAAACAGCACTCGGATATGTGCCCGGTGCTGGTCTATCAGCATCAAACCGGATTTTACCGAAGTCAGGATAAAGCGCCCTTTGAATTGAAAATGCTGCGCACCTTTCTCCACTGCCGGTTCGTTGGTATACAACGATGCAGATGGAGAGGATACAGTTTCCGTCTCCTGAACATACGGAGTACGTTCTTCGCCCATATCTACCGATGCAGGTGCGGAAGTCCAGTCCGTTTCGTCTACAAAAGGTTCTTCTTCCATAGGCGTATTCATCTTGCTGGCTTTCTCCAGACCATCATACAGTCCCTCCCAATCCACTTTCGGTCGGGAATAACTGCCACCACCACTATAAGAGGAAGCGGAAGAAGTCTTGAACGGGTTGAAGTCCGAATTATAATGCACCTTCGGAGGCTCTATCGGACGAGTCTGATCGAATGCGGGAATATCCGGCATACCTTCCGTATCGAAATCAATGGACGGCACAGCATTGAATTTACCCAATGACTCTTTTACCGCTGCGGAAACGATCTGCCAAATTGCCTGCTCGTTTTCAAACTTAATCTCGGTCTTGGTAGGATGTATATTCACATCAATGTTGGCCGGGTCCACATCAAAGTAAATGAAATAAGAAATCTGTTCGCCTGCCGGAATCAATTGTTCATAAGCATCCATCACCGCTTTATGGAAATACGGATGACGCATATAACGCCCGTTCACAAAGAAATACTGATGAGCTCCTTTCTTACGCGCCGTCTCCGGTTTGGCAACAAAGCCGGAGACCTTCACCATAGTAGTATCCACATCTACCGACAGCAGATGCTGGTTCAGCTTCTTGCCAAATACGGCAAGAATGCGTTGGCGAAGCGGCATCGCAGGCAGGTTGAATAATTCGGTATCATTACTATATAAGTAGAAAGCCACTTCGGGATGTACCAGAGCTATGCGTTCAAATTCAGTAAGGATATTACTCAATTCCGTCGAGTTCGCTTTCAGGAACTTGCGGCGGGCAGGTATATTAAAGAATAAGTTCTTAATGGAAAAGTTACTTCCTTTAGGACACGAAACGGCTTCCTGACTCTCTACTTTAGAGCCGGCTATCACAATCCGTGTACCCAGTTCCTCATTTGCAGTACGGGTTTTGAGTTCTACTTCCGCCACCGCAGCAACAGAGGCCAACGCCTCTCCACGGAATCCCATCGTACGCAAGGCAAATAAATCGGCAGCCTGCCTTATCTTAGACGTGGCATGGCGTTCGAAAGCAAGGCGCGCATCCGTTTCGGACATACCTTTGCCATCGTCAATCACCTGTATGCAGGTTTTCCCTGCATCTGTCACCAATACGTGTATTTCTTGTGCTTCGGCATCAATCGCATTCTCTACCAATTCCTTAATGACGGATGCCGGACGCTGAATCACCTCTCCGGCAGCAATCTGATTGGCAACCGAATCGGGCAGCAGATGAATTATGTCGCTCATGATAATTACAAATTATGAATTATGAATTACAAATAACGAATAACAACAGGTCCATGATGCTACATTGTAATTCGTAATTTGTAATTCGTAATTAAATTAAATGATTCCGGTGCTTATGGCATACCACAAGTATATCAGCAAAGCAATAATCACCAGTATCACCCCCAGGTGTACCGGTTTACGCCCGCTTTCCTTACGTCGTTTCAAGTGGGTAGTGCCTTCTACGAACTTTCCCCGGATATCTTCCGGTGAAAATTCCTTCTCAGGCAACATTCCCAATTCACGTTTGGCGCTTTCTTCCATCTTCGCCAACTTCTCTTTCCGCTCATCCACATATATATATGGATGATTAAAGCCGCGAGGCTTTCTCATTGTGAACATTCCCATAGCGCTTATTTATTTCTTTTTATATTCATATTCCTTGGTGAAACGATAGGCTTACGATCTGATTTCTGCAATTGTTCGCCAGCCCTTTTACCTCTCCACTCAAATATATCTTCCTTATTCCTCGGTCGGATATAGTCGAACCAGACAAAAGACGGCAGCTTATATTTGTCAGCCGGAATCTGATCCATCGGATAGAGCGTACCATTCGCTTTCCCTATAAAGGCTCCTTGCTCCATACGCCTTTCTTTGAGCAACATACGCAGGAAACTGCCCTCAGAATAGTTCAATCCTATCATGGTACTGTCTTTATCATCTATCGGATAGAAGACAACCAGCACATTACCGTTCACATCCACCTGACGCATATCTCCGCCGACAAAAAAGCCTTTCATCTCTTTGCCCGTCACCTGGTTGTAGTGAACAGAGTCTTTCTGCTCCACAGCTAAAGCCTGATTGATGATATGCGCCCAGTCTATGGTACTGTCATTCATATAGACTTTAATTTCCTCACCCAACAGTTGCTGTGAGCCATGCCACAAGATAGGATCAGTATACATAGTCATGCAAGAGTCTTTAGAATTATACACCAAAGAATCGCATACAGCCTGAACATCCGTACGATAAGCACGTACTTTATGATACACCCTCATCTCACGGAACATGGAGTCCGTATTTATATGATAGGTAATCAACCGCAGTGTATCACCATGCATAAACAAACTGTCACCTTGCGAATAATCAATGGCAACTGCACGTTGAGTGGCAAGTGCACTTCCCGTGATCTCATTATAGAAACAATAGTTACCCGTGAGCATATTCCTGTTAATGGTATCATTCATCTGCACATTGTCAAATGCTTCGCCATATCCCAAAACACGATCATAGAAAATACTGTCACCAGTCAGTTTCTTGCCTTCGTTGGTCAGCACGGAACGATCCAGCAGTTCAGCCTGCTCTGTAGTGGTGTTATAAATACCTCGTTCGGAATAGATGTGGTTCTTATCACTCACAATATCCGAAGGGCCCAGAATCGTAGCAATCTTCGTATCGGTGCTATATTTCAGGGTATCCGAAGTCAATACGAATTTCGGATTAACCAGCTTCACATCATGGTTGAATACGGATATTTTCGTGGCCGGACTATATTCTCCCCACTCGGAAGTCAGCACGTTCTCTTCATCAGTCAGTGTACCGCCATCGAAGTAATAACCCAGATTATACAAACGGTCGTAGTTTAAACTATCCGTTGTCAATACCGTATTCCGGTTAATCATGCGGACATTCTCACGAAGCATTGCCAACTGCGACATACCGTCATAATACAGATAATCTCCATAAATAAAGAGCGTATCCCCCTGTTCCATACGGACGTTACCGAAAGCTTCCACCGAATTTGTCTTCTCGTAAATCAACGCACTGTCACAGTACATATACATACTGTCATGGCGCAGCTTTACCGACCGGATCAGAATCTGAACATCCGGAAGCAGGATTTTATCCGCCTGCGCCTCCTCAGCGTGAAGCAAATCAACCCGGGTTTTCTTCTTTTCCGGCTGTTTTTGCTTATCCTGGGCACTCAGCAAACAGATGCCAAACAGGCATAGAAGGCCCGTGAGAAGGAATCTATGCCTGTTCAGAAAATTATTTCTTGTATTTTTCTTCTGCATACAAAAAGTTAGTGTATCACCCGGGATCAGTCTTTAATCCAACCCGGATACTTAAATGTACAGTTCTTCCAATTTTCGTTGATACGCACGTACGTATGCTTTTGTTTTTCGCGAATCCATTTATCCAGCATCTCGTCACGACGTTTCTCCAATACAATTTCCTTCAGGTTCTGATAGTCTTCCGAAATAGTTGCTTTGTGTCCGTTGATGCGGCTTTTCAGTTTCACGATTACACATTCTTCTTTACCGGTCTTCTGCGGAATCATAGTGAATGCCTCGGAGATTTCTCCTACTTTCATCTTATCCACCACTTTAGCAATCTCGGGCGGAAGTTCCTGCATCTCAAACTTTGATGTATTGGTTTGAGGGTTAGGTAACAGACCGTGATTGTTACGTGTATCCTTATCCTGTGAAAGTACGGAAGCTGCTTCTTCAAAAGTAAACTTACCGTTACGGATATCATCGGCAATAGAGTCCAAACGGGCAGTACCTGCCATCAACGCTTCTTCCGGTACGTGGGGCTTCAACAAGATATGGCGTACTTTGATACGGTCACCACGTTTTTCCATCAACTGGATAATGTGGAAGCCATATTCAGACTCTACAATCTTGGAAACCTTATTGGGGTCTTGCAGGTTGAAAGCCACATTAGCAAATGCAGGATCCAGATAACCGCGTCCCGTAAATGGCATTTCACCACCATTGATAGCCGTACCACGGTCGTCGGAGTACAAACGTGCCAACATAGAGAAGCTTTCTCCCTTATTCACACGATCCGTATATTCGCGCAGACGACTTTTTACATCTTCAATTTCCTCCAAAGGAATTTTCGGTTGCTGTGTGATGATCTGCACCTCTACCTGAGTAGGGATATAAGGAATACTGTCCTGCGGCAAATCCTTGAAGTGACGGCGCACCTCTGCCGGAGTGATTTTAATCTCTCCTACCAGTTTCTGCTGCATTCTCTGCACTTTCAATCCTTCACGGGCATTGTCGCGCAAAGCTTCGCGAATCTGACTGGATGTCTTATTGAAGTATTCCTCCATCTTTTCACGCGAACCGATATTGGCGATATACATATTCGTCATCTGGTCCACACGTTGGATTACCTCACTTTCAGAAACTTCGATACTATCGAGAGCAGCCTGATGCAAAAACAGCTTTTGTACTGCTATTTCTTCAGGAATCACACAGTAGGGATCACCGTCAAATTTACGCCCTTCGTACAGAGCACTCATCCGAGCTTCTTCTACTTCAGACTTCAATATAGCCTCGTCGCCCACTACCCAAACTACTTCGTCAATCACGTTGTCTTGTCCATAAACGGCAGAACCGGTCATCAGCGCCAAGGCACATAAAACTACAAACTTAAAGTTCATAAAATTTTTCATTCTGTGTATCTAAACTAATTATATTTAATCTCATTCTTCTTCACTGCCTGCTGATACAAGTCATCTTTCACTTTTCTCATAAACTCCACTTGCTTCAGGTTCAGCATCATATCTTTCACTTTAGGACGAGCAAACTCATAAGGTTCCTGCTCGCCCACCGAACGAAAATCGCTCACATTCAGGAAATAATAAAACGCCGTATCTTTCAATTCGATATGACGGTTCTTATTCACATAATCTTCTACTTCGGGTACTTTCAACGGTATCAGATCAAGCACATCTGCCATCGGTACCCATTTATCATAAAAGTACTCGTACTTCACGGCATTCTGCAAGCTATACTTTTCCAGATGTTCTACTGCATCTTGCGTAGCTGCTTTATACCAACGACGTACATTGTTTAGTTGTGGTGCGGTGAGGGGGACTTTGATGAACAACCCCTGCATCAGCGGCCGTTCCAACCTGAAAAGCTCTTTATTCTTTTCATAATAGTCCGCCAACTCTCCCTCTGAAATTTCATTCGAGAGTCTTTGGTGAATCAATGCCTGCTGATAGGTGTGCATAATCAGCGCCTTGCGATAATTCTCCACAAGTTTCTCAATCTCCCCGTTATCGGGAATATTACTCTGCGCTTTCTCATATAATAAGACATCTTCCACCCAATTGCGGATGTAATGTTCTGCGAACAGTAAACTATCATCTTTCGACAATCTCGCCGGAAGCGCAGATTGCAGGTCTTCCCGGTAAAGGAAATTGCCGTCCAATTCCACCAGTGGTGTCTTCCCTTTATGGTCGTGTTGCTCGCTACAGGCCACACACAAAAGGATGGAGAGGAGTCCCAGGAAAAATATTCGCATTACCGATTGATATTTACTTTATTTCAAGGTACGAAGATAACGGTTTAATCGGTTGCATCAGTGCTTATTAACGGTTTTTAAAACCTCTTGGTTTATTTCAACCTTAGCGGTGCTCCGTAATTGTGCAATCCAACGCTCCTCCAAATAGTTCTGATAATCGCCTACAAGCAGTCCACGCACCTCTTGATAAGTCTTCGGGCCCTTCACCTTTTCACCCAGAAAAGTGGTAAAAGGAAATGACGTCATAGGTTCAGTTTTCCCCTTTTTGAAGATTTCTTCATCTACATAAGCATTATCTCCGGGAGCAAATAAGCCTTGTTCTGCCTGCACTTGCCGCATCTTTGCATTAAACGTCAGCCGGATGGCATCCTGCCACTCCTCTTCCGGCAGAGATTTCAGGAATTTACGGGCTTGCTTTCCAAGCTTTTTCGTTGTAGTATGTAACACAATTCCTTTATAACGGGGGACTTTCCAATGATAATCCGAACGATGCTTTTCAAAATAGGCCGCCAGTCCGACCTCATCTGAAGGTACACGTTCCCAAATCTCCCGGTTACTGATTTCAAACAGTAACATTCCATTCCGATACTCTTGCATGAGCATACGGAATTCCGGATATTTATCTTCCAGACGACTATACTCATAATCCAGTACGGACTTCATGATAAATCCTTTCAGCTGGCGTTGCACACCCTGAGGGTGGGAAGCTGCAAAACCGGCAAACATCTTTCCTGTATATTCCCTGCCGTCAAGTGTAAACAGTCTCTTATCCGTCTGCCCTTTTGACAGCAGTTCATCCACTCCAGTCTTATCTGCCGTATATTGATATTCCTTTTTCAGTTTTTCCACTAGAGCCTCCGTCCCTCTGTCCATTCCGTAACGACGGCTCTGGCGACGCATGATTTCATCCTTCACTTTTTCAAAGGGCAGGATTTCTTTCCGTTCAATCGCCTTGACAATATGAATGCCTTGCGGTGTAAAAAAAGGTCGGGATATCTCTCCTTGTTTTAATGCAAATGCAACATCTTCAAACTCGACAGGCATCTGTAACCAACTTACCCAAAAAGATTTTTTTTCATCGGAGAAATTACGTACACACCCATCAAAGTCCGCCTGCCCATTCTGCAATGCGGCATAAAGAGAATCCATCCGAGCTTCCGCAGAACGCAGCACATGACTGGTTACTGTTTGGGGAAGAGATTTAAAGATATGACTTACCCGTATCTGTCCGGCACGATTGTTAGCTTTCATTTTATCATATACCTGACGGGCTGCAAGCTCTGATACAGACTCATCCGTCAAATAAGCTTTTGCCAACTGGCGACGGTATCCCTCCAGTTCTTCACGAAAAGCCCGGGTAGTATCCAATCCGGCAGCTTCGGCTGCAGCGACTTTCAGCTTAAAATTCACAAACAAATCAACATATTCACTCAATGTTTTCTGTTCGATACCAGCAAGGGCATTATTCTTATTATAGATATATTCGAACTCCGAACGGAGAATTTCTTTCCCGTTAATACGCATCAGCACCGGATCTTGCTGAGCAAAAACTGCCAATCCCAGGCAAAGGAGAATTATTGTCAATCCACTTCTTATCATAACTATTATCTTAGAAAAGAACAATGTAATAACGGGGAAACATCTTTTATATTGCCTCAACACCAAACAGATGATGCCTTTTCTTTAAACGAAAAATACCCGGAAAAGTATTTGTTACTCCCCGGGTATTTCTATATAAATTGCCTATATTTATTTTATTCGGGACGACTGTAATTCGGAGCCTCGCTTGTAATTGCCACATCGTGCGGGTGGCTTTCAAGTACGCCTGCATTAGTGATGCGGGTGAACTTGGCATCGTGCAACTGCTCTATGCTACCTGCACCGCAATACCCCATACCGGCACGCAAACCGCCAACCAACTGGAAGATCACTTCGTATAAAGTTCCCTTATAAGGTACACGGGCAGCGATACCTTCCGGCACCAATTTCTTAACGTCATTGGTACCACTCTGGAAATAACGGTCTTTTGAACCATTCTCCATTGCTTCCAGCGAGCCCATACCGCGATAAGATTTGAACTTACGTCCGTTGAAGATAATTGTATCACCGGGAGACTCTTCCGTTCCGGCAACCAGTGAACCGATCATTACGCTATATCCTCCGGCAGCCAAAGCTTTCACAACATCACCCGAGTAGCGCAAACCACCGTCAGCAATCAAAGGAACACCTGTGCCCTTCAACGCCTTAGCCACATCATATACAGCAGACAACTGAGGAACTCCCACACCTGCCACAACGCGAGTGGTACAGATAGAACCTGGTCCGATACCAACTTTCACTCCATCAGCACCGGCTTCCACCAATGCTTTAGCAGCTTCTCCGGTAGCAATGTTACCTACCACAATATCAATGTTCGGAAAGCATTTCTTAGCTTCCTTCAATTTTTCTATTACATAGATAGAATGTCCGTGAGCCGTGTCGATAACAATCGCATCAGCACCGGCATCCACCAAAGCCTGCATACGGTCGAGGGTATCAGCCGTTACACCTACACCGGCTGCTACACGCAAACGACCTTTCGAGTCCTTGCAAGCCATCGGTTTATCCTTAGCTTTCGTTATATCTTTATAAGTAATGAGGCCTACCAGCTTACCTTCCTTATCTACAACCGGCAACTTCTCAATTCTGTGTTCCTGCAAGATTTGAGAAACAGCTTCCATATCAGTGGTCGGATTAGTAGTGATAATATTTTCTTTTGTCATCACTTCGTCGATATGCTTATTCATATCTCTTACGAAACGAAGGTCACGGTTTGTTACAATTCCCACCAGATATCTCTCATCATCCACTACCGGTATACCACCAATTCTGTATTCCGCCATCAATGCCAATGCATCGCCTACAGTAGAACCTCTCTTAATGGTTACAGGATCATAAATCATACCGTTTTCGGCACGCTTCACGATGGCTACCTGACGTGCCTGTTCTTCGATAGACATATTCTTATGGATAACACCGATACCACCTTCACGTGCAATGGCAATTGCCATTTTCGCTTCGGTAACCGTATCCATAGCGGCCGTTACAAACGGAATTTTCAACTCAATGTTTTTAGAAAACTTTGTCGAGAGTTCGACAGTTTTAGGAAGCACTTCAGAGTAAGCGGGGATTAACAAAACGTCGTCATAAGTTAATCCATCCATTACAATCTTATCAGCAATAAATGACATAGGGCTATGCGTTTAAAATTTATTGCGTGCAAATATACGGTTTTTCTTGTTTAACCACACTATGTCTGCATAAAAAGCTTATAACAGTTCACTTTTTTTAAACCGTATAGCCTCAAAATCCCTTTATTTCCTTTCGGAAAAGAAAATGAATCAAACTTTTGATGCGGTTGTTCTGATTAGGAATAACTAACTTCAAGCTGTGCATCAATTAACTTCCTACAGTGCAATAATTAATTTTCTTTCATGCAAGAAATAAGTAAGATGTTTATAGCCATCCTATAAGCTGTCTATAACCGACTTATTGGCTGTCTATAACCAACCGATAAGTTGCCTATAAACATCTTACTTATTTCTTGTATGAAAGAAAAATAATTATTGCACTGTACGAAGTTAATTTAGGCATCGCTTGAAGTTAGTAACGCTTAGGTGCGCAAACTAATCATGCGAATCAGAAGTTGAAACGGATTCATAACGATTTAGTAATGAGTTCTCACCACAGAGTAACACAGAGTCTCACGGAGTTCTATTCTTTTGATTTCAAATTGATTAAACTCTGTGATACCCTGTGTTACTCTGTGGTGAATTAATTCATAACCGAAAAGAAAGAAATTAATTCCGCCAACAAGTTTATTTATTATAGGAATACGGAGCGTCTTCAGGCTTTACTCCTCTTTCTTTATCAGGAACACAATCCATGATCAGTTTAAGTTCACCACCTTGCATTAGTTCTTCATGTTTCAGGAAATTATGGGAGAAATTCTTCCCATTCAGAGTTGCCGAACGAATATAGCAATTATCCTCTGAAGCGTTTTCTGCATGAATTACAAACTGTTTTCCTCCGGGCAAGGAAAGAGTTGCCTTATTGAACAACGGACTTCCCAGTACATATTCGGAAGCACCGGGGCATACGGGATAAAATCCCAATGCAGTGAATACGTACCACGCCGAGGTTTGACCGTTATCTTCATCTCCGCAATAACCTTGCGGACCGGAGTTATACAATTTGTTCAGCACATTGCGTGTATGGTATTGTGCTTTCCAAGGTTGACCTACATAATTATACAAGTAGATAGCATGTTGCACGGGTTGATTTCCATGGGCATACTGCCCCATATTGAGTGCCACCATCTCAGCTATTTCATGGATAACGAAACCATAAGTACCATAATTAAAGGTATTAGGAGCCGTAAACATGGAATCAAGTCGTTCTGCCATTTGTTCATGACCACCCAGAAGCGTAGACAAACCTTCCGGATCATGAAATACGCTCCAGGTCCAATGCCAGGAACAGCCTTCAGTGAAAGGTCCTCCCCACTCGGTGGCGTCAAAGTTGCCACGCCACTTACCATTGGCATCCCTTGCCCACATGAAACCTTTTTCGGGATAAAACAAATTGCGATAGTTCTGTGCCTTTTTATAATAGGCTTTCGCAATTTCCTGGTTTCCCGTAGCTTCTGCAAAACGTGCCAGACACCAGTCAGCATAAGCATATTCCAGAGTTTTGGCTGTGGCCTCGGGCACTTCAGGATAAGGCACATAGCCTAAACGGTTGTATTCCTCATATCCGTCGCGTCCTACCGACGCTATTTCTCCGCGTGCCTGCGTCTGATGTAACATGGCTTCCAAAGCTTTGTCTTTATCAAATGTCCGTATCCCTTTCATCCAGGCATCGGTAAGCAAAGAAATTGAATTGTTTCCGATCATACAGCCACGATGTCCGGGACTGGCCCACTCTGGCATAAATCCACTTTCATCGTATGCATTCACTATGGACTGCATGATTCGTCCGCTGACCTCGGGATATGCCAGAGTAAACAACGGATGTACCGCACGGAAAGTATCCCAGAATCCGTTATCAGTATACATATATCCGTCATGCAATTGTCCGTCGTAAGGACTGTAATAAACAGGGTTGTTGTCCGAATCAAATTCATAGAACTCACGTGGAAATAAAAGGGTACGGTATAAGCATGAATAGAATGTTTTCTGCTGCTCATGTGTCCCGCCTTCCACCTGAATACGTCCCAATTGGTCATTCCATATTTTTTTCGCTTCTGCTGAGACTTCTGCCAGTGAGCGCCCAGCCACTTCACGATTGAAATTCAGACGTGCCTGATCGTGACTAATAAAGGAGGAAGCTGTACGGACAGTCATTTTTTCGCCAGCTTCCAGTTGAAACTTAACGTACGCACAAGAATTTTCATCGGTACCGGACTCAACAACGGGTTTATCAAATTCGATAATAAAGTAATTAGCAAAGTTTTCGGGCACTCCACCATTATTATAATGAGTGATACCATAGATGCAGTTCTCTTCTTTGTCCCATACCACACTTCCACCGTGCTGATAAGCATCCACCACGATATACTGCCCTTGTTCCGAAGGATATGTAATCTCAAAAACAGCTCCGCGTGAAGTAGCGGACAATGCTGTACTGACTCCATTATCGAACTTTACCTGATAACAATCGGGAGCCGCTTTCTCATTTTCATGCAAAAAATGCATTCCACGTTTCTGATTATCCATAGTCAGTTCACCCCATACGGGCATAATGGCGAATGTTCCATAATCATTGATCCACGGACTGGGCTGGTGTGTCTGGCGAAAGCCTCTTATCAAGCTATCCTTATATGTGTACATCCAGCCACTTCCATTTTCTCCTGTCTGCGGACTCCAGAAATTCATCCCCCAGGGTACAGCCACTGCCGGATAAGTATTGCCATGTGAGAACTCGAAAGTCGACTCAGTTCCCATCAGTGGATTCACCAGAGATACTAAAGATACCTGAGACTTCTGTCCGCACGAAACGAGCAGAAGGCAAAGGTTGAAAAAGCAAATCAATTTCTTCATAAGCATTAATAGATTTTATTCAAATAGTCCAGAGTTTGTTCAGAACGTCGACTCATACGTAAACGCCAAACCAATTCCTGCATATTAACCGCCTCAAAACGGTCGTCCAATCGTTCGGCACACCGCTTGGCAGCCGAGGCTCCATAAGTATCGCCTTCAAAACGACTCCAGGCGTGCACACATACCACTGAAAAGCTTTCTTCCTGCGCTTCGTCTTTCAGCTTCGAAGCTATAAAGTCGGGAGAACCTTCACGTTCATGTATTCTGTCCCAGAGAGAATATTTCACCGTAATAACCGGAATATCATATCCTGCCTTATTAGTCACCCAGAAGACTTCTCCCTCACCTCCGGCATACGGAGAATATTGCAAAACAATGATACCTTCCAACTGGTCATTAGCGTCCACATAAACTTGATAGGCTTCTTTGGCCGCTTCCGACTTCACATCCATAGCCATTATTCCCAATAACTTGATCTGATATTGACGCATAGAAACCGCCAGGCGTTTTGCCGCCACTCTCAGATTGGTTTTCCGGTTATTATCCTGACTGTACGTATCTACATAATAATAGCCTCCGCCCAGCATTTCCATAAGCGAGCAATTCTGTTTCTGCAAGCCCATCAGATTGTTGAACTGTACAGGAGCCATCATCGCCAACGTAGCAACCGGCAATCCAAAAGTCATCTTCACATCTTCAGCCTCCGGAACATCATAATACCGGGAAGCAAAATCCTGCATCATCCACTGAATGTTATCACCATCGGAAAGGAAAAAAGAAACAAAGTTTTTCTTTTTCTTGAAATCAATAGACCGGGGATCGAAAATCCGAGGCAACACCTGTTCCCGACCTTTTTCATAAAGCAGGGACAGTAACGAATGATTATAGCTCCAATCACAGGGAATCATCGGATGTCCGCTTTTGGATACACGGGCTACAAATTGATCTTCACTCACTCCTTGCTCCCAGCCGTATACCGGAGCATTGGGTTCCAGCCAGGCAAGCACTTCTTCGAGTAATGAAATGTTTTGTCCGGCCTCAGCGTCTCCCAGTTCCTTGTTCAGGTTCAATACAAACAGATTGTTCTTGATGGCAAATTCGCGCAATTCTCCGGTTTGCACCGGCATTATGACCAGTGCCTTTTTACTGCATTTATTTCTGAATTCACGCCAGGCATCCACTGTAGTCTTTCGGGTGGCATCATATTTCATCTTATACCCCGCTTTCTCAAAATACTCCTTATCACGAATATCCACAATAATGGAATTGTACACATGAGAAGCGACAGATGCCACTACACCACTTTCCGGATTATTCTTCACATCGGTCAATACATATCCATCGAACATTCCTTTTAACTGGACTTTTACACCATCCACAGAGGAGTATTCATTGCATGCCAGTTCAAGACCATTCTGCATGCCTTGTTCATGTATCCCCATATCTTCCAAAGCCTGTCTGGAAAGTTTATAAGAAGTCTTTCCACCGTGGTCGCACAACCAGACCGCTATTTCGCTCTTGCCTTTTTCTACCGCACGGTTCGTCAGTCCCGCCAAGGACTGACACAAGAGATGGTATTGCAATCCGCGCATCTCATCTGTTTCGTCTACACTATTACGGCTATCCACAGGGATTACACCCACACAACTCCAGTACTTCTTCGGCTTAGCCTTCATTCCGGGCATGTGATATTTTCCCTCATCTGCCACAGATTCAGATATCCATGGACTTTCAGAGAAACGATAAGGAACACTGCCAATCGCTTTCAGCCCAGCAAAAAGCAACAGGAAACCAATAATAAACTTCATGATTCAACTAAAAAAAATACCTATTGAAAACTGTTATCCTACCTACTAACTATAACTGTATCTCAAAAACCGGAGAATAATTATACTTAGCCTGTATACCTTCACCCAGATCTTTGGGCAGTGCACCGATACGGAAGAAGTACTTCTGTCCGGCTTTCAACTTCTTACCTTCGTCAGAGTTCAAGTCCAATGTCAATGTAAAGACTTTATTCGCATTCCGGCTATTATTCTCAAAATTGATATCATCGCCTTCAATATTAGCCGTTACATGTGCCAGATTGAAAGAGTTGGACGGATTCTGATCCGATTGAGCAAACAGGGCCACCTTTTCGGCTTTACCTGTTCTGTGACCATACTGTAATTTAAAGGTGGCAACAATAGCATTATTCTCTTTCTTCACAACGGGCTCTTTGATACGGATATTCGGAATCACCCTGAAATCAAGCTTATTTTCTCCTTTGTCGAAACGATATCCTTTAATCGTATCCAGCTTCACAAAGTTGCCATTATTCATAATGACATCATAAGTACCGGAGAAAACAAGATTATTTCTGTATTCCCCATTCAGCATGAGCTTCCATTGCTGCACCTTGCGGATAGCATATCCATACTCTATAACCTGCACACAAGCTGCATCACCACTGGTACCAATTTCCTGCTGAATCAACTCTTCTGTTTCGGCATCAATTACCGCACCATATACTTGTGCATCCGGACCATCAAAATTATCCAGTTCGCAGCTTACCATGAAAACCGCTGCACTGATTCCGGCTATTATATATTTAATCTTTCTCATATTCTGTACTAATTTAAAAGTTAAGGATTCTGAATCATTTGGTTAATGGCATTGCGTGGTACATCTTCATAGTATTCGGAGATTGAATAGCTATTGGGACCATTCAGGCTTGCTCCCATAGTGGTTTTACGCACAAATATCAGGGAAGGATTCGTATCACGCAAATCAAGCATAGGCACCAGAATGTCATGAGAGAAATTATTCATCAACGTATGCAGCACTCTCCAACGACGCAAATCCCAGATACGGATGTTCTCAAAAGCGAGTTCTACAAAGCGTTCGTTTCTCACATTCTCTCTTGTTAATTCTATTTCATTGGTATGTGCGGCTCTCTTACGAATATCATTCAACGCTTTTGCTGCAATAGTCTTATCCCCCAACCCGCTTTCGCAGACTGCTTCTGCATAATTCAGCAACACTTCCGCATAGCGGAATACGATATAATCCAACGTCGTCTTATGATATTGTGCCGGCATGCTTTCACTGATCATCTTTCTCATGAGAAAACCAGACATGGAATGAGTTCCGTCTCCCGGCCAGAAACCGGACACCTGATGCTTTTCACCTCCTAAAGAATAGTAAGTCTTACCGTCTTTTCCGGTCACTGTAGTCGGAACACGATACAGTTCTGTTCCATCCGGTTGAATCACACCGCCTTGCATCACAATCTTAGTCCCTTTCCATTCGGTACCGGGAAGTATGATGGAAGCCCACAGACGAGCATCCTTCGCTTTTTTCTCATCTCCATAAGCGATGCCATTAAACAAATCATAAGGGGTATCCTTATTTACTTTGATATAATCAGTATAGCCAGTATCAAAACCTGCATTGGAATAATTGTCATTGACACGAGTCTTGACCTTTGCATCCGAACGGACACCCGGCAGGTCCGTATAATCTTCATAAGCATCTACCAAATTAAGAGCTGGAGACATTTTACCCTGTCCCTGTGTCTGGTAAGGCTCGATAAAGTAATTTAAACTACTGGCAAACTCAGATCCTTCTTTTACAATACCTTTAATAAAAATAGCCTCTCCGTCTGTTTGGTTCGGATTAACAAAGATACTACGATAGTTCTCCTCCGCTTCCTTCGGACTGGCAGGATTCGGTTTATACAGTTTATGGTTCGATTCTGTCATAATGGCCAGGGAAGCATCAATGCAATGTTGATAGAAATAGGCTGCATTTTCGGGTTTCATTCCGGCTAAACCTTTTGTCACAGCCTCTCCTTCCATCGGCGCCAGTTCTCCGAATTTGGCAATAGAAGCAGCATACAAAGCAGCACGAGATTTTAAAGCCAATGCCGCCCATCTAGTCGCCCGCCTGTCCGAACGCTCTTTGGGAAGTTGCGCAGCTGCAAGATCACATTGCTGCATTACATAATCCCATGTTTCATACTCTGTGCTGCGTGGAACCACCAAAGCTCCCGGATTGGCCGGATCATACTCCTGCAATTCCCTGATCAGCGGTACTCCACCAAATTTTTCTGCCAGGTAGAAATATACATAAGCAGTCATGAAAGCAGCCTCTCCTTCCAGTTCTTTCTTTTCACTGTCACAAATATCCAGTGTAGGGATGATGCTTTTCAGCAAATTGATATTACGAAGCGTTTCATAGCCATGATTAAAATAATCCGCACGAATAACGTATCCCGGTGATTGCTCACCCCACTGACTTTGTACAGCTTCCTCACAGATATTGGCATACCATAATAAACCGATATTCCCCGTCGGATTATTGAAACCTCCTTCTCCGCTGGTACCCGGCATAAACATGTAATCCTCAATAGGCAAATCGCGATAAATAGTTGCCATAAAAGCTTTTGCCCCATTAGGGTTATTAAACAGCTCATTGGGAGTGATCTTGTTATTAGGCTCAATGTCCAGCAAGTCCGTACATGCCGTAAACACAGCTGATAGACCGATAACCAAATAATATTTTATATTTTTCATATCTAACGTTTTTTATATTAGAAGCTAACATTTACACCGAAGTTGATAGAAGACGATAACGGATAATTCATCATACGATTATCCTGACCGGCTGTTTTCTCCGGATCCAGTTTCAAATCCTTCTTCAAATAAGAGTCACAGAATGTGAAGATGTTATAAGCATTTACATAAACACGCAGGTTTTGCAAGCCTACATGACTGGCCCAACGTTGAGGTAACGTATAACCGACTTCAAGACTCTTCAGACGAAGATAGCTTCCATCCACCGTATTGCGGTCTGTCTCCTGTGCATTGTTCCCCATCGGATTGTAGTTGGCCACACGGGCTGCCGGGAATCTTCCCGGAATCCAGTTGCTGTTTGCATCAAACGGATCTTCACGATGCCATCTGTCATACAGATAAGCAGATGAATTACCTTCCCAAGGTGCATAATTGCGCAGGTTGTCGGGGATCTGGATAGAATAACAGGCTGCTCCTTGGAATAAAGCCATGAAATCGAACCATTTCCATTCAGCTGTCAGAGTGATGCCATAATTCAGAGCCGGCATATTCAATCCATAATATTTAGGCTTCATGTCATTGCCATCGATGTATCCATCACCATTTACATCTTGCAGGTAATAGTCTCCCGGAAGAATCATGGTGTTACCTCTATCACCGCTTTGCACAGGCGCATTATAAATCTGATCATAGTTCTGGAATTGCCCAGCTGTTGTATATCCCCAGCCGATACCACTCCAACGCCCTTCGGTAGCGGATTTCCAAACATCCCAACTACTTTCGTATTCACCATGTATCTGGCGGGTCATCTTACTGCGGGCAAAGTTGAAGTTTCCTTGTACACCGTATGAAACCTGACCGATCTTGTTCCGGTGCCCCAAGGTAAACTCAATACCTTCGGTACGGTCGGCATTCAGATTCTCTTCCGGCAGGGAAGCTCCGAATGTATTGGTCAGTTGACTGCCTCTGGTAGCCAGCAGCCCATCTCTGTCACGACGATAGACATCAAATGTGAAATCCAACAAGCCGTCCCACAAGGTTATATCCACACCAAGGTCATAAGTACGTGTCGTAATCCAGGTCAGGTTCTTATTGATAAGTGCCGGAGTCAGTACTCCATTGGTTTGTGTACCGTCAACGAACTCATACCCCTTTGATCCCATTGTAAAGCCTTCTATGAACTGGAATTCATTACCGGCATCAATACCGGTTTCTCCATAACTGGCTCTTATCTTCAAGTTACTGACAAACGGTATATTATCCTTAATAAAGGATTCCTCGGACATTCTCCAGCCTGCACTGACAACCGGGAAAAATCCCCAACGACTCCCCGGAGCATAACGATAAGAACCATTATAACGGAAAGCACCTTCCAACAGATATTTGCCTTGGTAGTCATAATTCAGACGCCCCAGATAAGAGATGTTTGCCGTCTCTCCATAGCCGCCAGAATTCTGGATGTTCGTTTGAGAGCCTAAGTCAAGAATAGGTTTAGAGTAAATCTCATACTCGCGGGTAGCAGAAACATTATCATTCCAGCCATGATTCATTTCGTACATAGCCATCAAAGAAATGTTATGGTCGCGCGCAATAGTAGTACTATAAGACAATTGCGCCTGAATATTGAGATTATTACCATTATTCATATTCACATACAAACTGCTCGGGTCATTAATTGTCTTTGATACATCATACGATTCATTCTGCGAATTATAACTGTACAATTGGTAGAGTTTTCTCTCATGCGAAGTACGGTTATCACTGGCATCATACGAAGTCATTAATTTAGCTTTCAATCCCTTTACCCAAGGAACATCATAGGTCAATGTGGCAGTTGACTGTAAGCTACGTCCTCTACTGGTATTCATACCGGTAAGATCACCATTCATTGCTGCCACTGGATTGTCCAGGAAAGGATAAGCTGCATTGTAGTATTCGGAATTGTTATTGGCATACACTCCGGATGTCGGTCTCATCAATGTAGATTTGAACAGTAAGTCAAAGACTCCTTGGATAGGGGCATTCGTCACGTCATATCTTCCGGAAACATTAACTTCCGCTTTGAGATACTTAGACAACTGGGCTGTAAAATTACTACGCATAGTATATCTTTCGTAGTTGAAATCGCCTCCTCGTGTCAAGTCGCCATCGTGAGCATAGCCAAAACTGGCGTAATAGGTCATCTTATCACTACCACCTTCGACAGAAAGAGTATGTTGCTGGCTACCTGCACTTTTTTTAAATACGGCATCCAACCAGTCAGTACTTTCATAGCCGGGACCACCGGCCTTCCATTTAGCAAGTTCTTCAGGAGTGGTAGTAGGACCAGTACCTGCATTCATTGACAATTCATTGGAAATCTCCGCATATTGGGCAGCATTCATAACCTTCATCATGGAAGTGGGGAAAATAGCAGTGAATGAACCGTTGTAATTAAAACGGGCTTTACCTTTTCTTCCTTTTTTAGTGGTAATAATCACGACTCCATTAGCTGCATTCATACCATAGATTGCCGCAGCACCATCTTTGAGTACAGAAATATTTTCAATATCTTCCGGATTCAAGCGCTGAAATTCAGAACCACCGTCACCACTATCGCGGACAACGCCATCGATTACATACAGCGGACTACCAAAGCCACGAATTTGTACCATAGAACTGAACGAACCTGGTTGACCGTCCTGTTGACGGATCTGTACACCGGCAATCTTTCCCTGCAAGCTCTGAGCCACACTTGTGCTTTTGGTCGTCAGCACTTTGTCACCACTAAGAGTAGAAATAGCTCCAGTCAGTGTCTGTTTCTTCTGAGTGCCATATCCCACAACTACAATTTCGCCCAAAACGGCTTCATCTTCCTTTAACACCACTCTTACTGAGTTTTCGGCTCCTATTCTGACTTCCTGAGTCTGAAAACCAATATAGGATATCTGAAGAACAGCGTTCTTCTCAAGATTTTGTAGTACAAATTCACCCGACATATCTGCCACGGCATTCTTATTATTGGCTCCTTTCACTACAACTGTTGCACCAACCAGCGGATTCCCTTCCTGGTCTATCACCTGTCCTTTAAACTGTGCATGTTGCGCATATACCATTGTGGTACAGAGTAACATGATGCATCCCAACAAGGTGCGTGCTAAATGATTCATGTGTTTTATCATATAAAAAAAGATTTTTAACTTTACAATTACATAAAAGATTTCTAAATGTTACGTTTCCAACTTTTTTCTGTGGATACATTCCTGGGGTCATTTAATCTTTTCTTTCAACATAGGCATTTTCTTTTAAGGGTTAACATTCTTATTTTATTGTTACGTAACGAAAGTCATGTTTATCTGCCTCCGGAAGTACCGGGGCTTCCAGACGATTGTCAATAATACGATCCCAATACGGACTCAGATCCAACGTTTTTCCCTCTTCCACCACAAACTCTTTAATTTCGATTTCTCTCTTTTCGGAAGTGGAAAGTCCTGCAGGTTCCGATATCACTTTATTGAAACTGATCCGCTCTTTACCATATTTCTTCGTTATTTTGAAAGTGATGGATTTCTTCTGAGGATCAGCAGTTACTACTCCCCAAAAGTTAGGATAAAACAGAGGGATGCTGATTACTTTATCATCGGCCACTACAGGAGCCAAACGCAATTCTTTTCGGGGAATGTTAACGCCTGCACCAGCCAATACATCTGTAGAGAACCAAGTTACCGGAGCTGTCATATAAGTAATGTCACTGGGGTTCCACAAATTTTGAGTCCATGTCCAGCCTTTACGCAGATGTACTAATTGAATGTGTTTCATAATGTCCATAGCATCTTCATAAAATCCGGCCTGCATACCGGCCAAAGCAGTATAGCTTTCCAGATAGAAGGGCCAGCATTGTGATCCCCTATTATCAATGCCCCGGTTCAGATTGATATCCCACACTTTATTAGCGTAATAATCAGGAGACTTGGAAAGAGAAATCTTGCATTGAGACATCATAGATGCCTTCACTATATCCATAGGATACACATCTCCCCATCCACAGTAACGGCTCAGGAACTGGCCTGCCAACTGTCCCGTAAACAATACATTATCCAGTCTTTTGGAACCATCCGGTTCACAGCCGTAGGCAAAAAAACGTCCGTTCCACAACTTCTCAAGAGCCTCTTTCTGAGAGGTAGCAAACTGTTGTTGCGCCTGTTTCACAATGCTTTCATCTCCAATAGCTTTTCCTATAGCTTCGTAAGCCTTGAGTGTAGCCAGCCATACACCTGCATAGTAAGAATACAAAGGGGGATGAGTAAAATCATCGTACGTAGTAGGGCCTACAGGTATTGTACTGCCTTGGGGCATACGACTATATAAGAATTTCATGGCTCTTTTAACTCCCGTAAGATGCGCTTTCAAGTACTCTGCATCACCAGTCTGCTCATAGTCTTTAACAAGTTGTATGATCCAGCCGGAAGCATTGTCCAACATCCAACCCTTTTCCGTTGGCACACGGCCACCTACGGTACCCATACCTACATAGTAATGTCCGATGAAATGAAGTATATAACCTTCCGGATCCATTGCATCTGCAAAAATATCCATCTCCGAACGATCCAGTTGAGTGAAAAATTTCTGGTAAAAAGGATGTGAACTCAAACGTTGATCCATTGTTCCGGCAAAGCCGCCCATGGCTCCCTCATTAACCATAACATCACCTCCTTTAGTAAGCACCATATTGGTATAAATGACATATCCACTATTAATAAGCTTAAACTTATACCAGTCAGGAAGGCTACTCTCAAGAACCGGGATCTGCCACTCCGTAGTCTGTCGGGCAATTCTTGTCCTATTGGATACAGCATAGCTCACCAGAGAATTCATACTATTAAAATAATTATGATAGTATTTATTGTAGTCAGCCCCACAAGGCCAGTAGCTACCAATAGGAAGGGCTTCCGCATCAATCTGCAGTTCAGGAGCATACCATGCCAACATAAAACGAATTGTTTTCTTTTGACCTGCTTTCAACTGTGTCTTAACAGCCAGTGCAGAAGCAGAAGAAGTTTGAGATTGCTCCGTCAGTACATTTTTAGTTAGTGAAGAAGTGAATTCTCCATTATTTCTAAACTGATCCCATGCTTCAGAATTCGAACGATAAGCTGGAAGATAAGATACATTCTTTTCTTCTTCCACTGCAATCACCACTTGATTCACATAGTTCTGAAAAGTCAATTTACGAGGTTGCAAGCTATCTGCAGCATATTGTATCAACCCTTTCAGGCTTCCCATCTGATAAGGTTCTACATAGGTTTTAGCCTTCTCACGCAACGGCCAGTTCTCTCCATTATTTATATTAGCTCTACCTTCACTCAATAGCTGGCCATTGTCAAAACCTTCCAAGCTCTTCGGATCATTAAACAATCCGATAAAATCTTCCCAAGAAAACGCTAATGCAGCTTCCATGTCCTCCTGAGATATGAGATCAACCTCAAACCATACTACCGGCAAAGAGGAATCTTTCACATTGTGCGGCACCAATCCTGAATAGGCACGAATTACAGGGGTTACTTTCAAATTATTATCCGCATAACTTAATTCTGCTGTAGGAAATAATCCTTTATATTGAATATGTTCTATTCCTTTCATTCCATACAAAACATGACTATCCCTAACCAGACGAACAGCTTCTTTTTCATTTCCCTTCCGCGTCCATAAAGAGAAGAATGAATGCTCCGAACGTTTAATAGGAGTATGAATATTATTCATTCCTATCCTGGTGAATTTGCCACTTGGAGCGAAATTTATATTGCCTACTCCAATACCCCCCAAGGGCACTCCGCTTACGTCTTCATGATCTTTTAATGAAAGGTAAGTATAGTTGGTTTCTCCACCTAAAACTCCACTTTGAAGACCGAACTTGGTATTGGCTTCATCGACACCATAATTGTTCTGATTTTCTTCTTGCCCGTGCAGTGCAAATATTCCTGCAAGACAAAAGGCTAAAGAGACAAAGGTTCTTTTACTCATACATGTGTTTTTTAAGATTAATAATAGAAGTTATGAATCTACTTCTGCTTTCGTTAGCGTTCGAGTGCAAAAATAGATGCTGATAGATTACAATAGCGGTTACATTGGGGTTAATCGAGGGTTAATTTTGAGAGGTATTTTATTAATTACCCGATTAATTTAAGAAAATCTATGCTCTATGGCATAAAGTTACAGACATAAAAAGATTACCTCTAAATATAGAGACTTATAAATAGGAAACAGTCCTTTTTTTCTGATTATTGAAAACTTGTCCTTAAGTCATTGTGTATGATATCAGAGTAAGAATATGAATAGTTATTACCCATACTTTTATTATATTCTGCAATATACAGATAATATTTCTTCATTGCCTGATCTTCCTTCTTCAGCTTATGGCAGGCATTCAGCATATACCACAAAGCCATATCATTCAAAGAATCTACTCTCAGCCAGATTTCAGCCAATTGAACAACCTGCTCATACGCAGCTTTCATATATAGATTATTCAACTCAATCGTCAACATCTCATGCAATTCATATTCTTGTTCGCTCTTAAAGGAATCAAACATAGAGTCGTCAATAGACTTTAAAAATTTCCCTCGCGACAAAATTCCGATCAGTGATTGGCTGACTTCCTGAGATGCATCACTTTGCCGGATTTTATTCATTTGTTCAAGATATTGTTGATAATCGCAATAGAAAGCCTCCGACAATTGGATAGAATAACGACTATTAGTATACACCAATTCAATACCTTCTAGATCATCCAGTATTTTTCTTAATCGATTTATTGTAACGCCCTTCAGATTTTTGGCACTACTCAATTCTTTTTCTGGCCATAACAACCCATAAATATAATTCGAGGTAATACCTTCCTTATTACCTAAACCATTCAGAAAAGTAAGTAAGAACAGTTGCTTTATCTTGGAACTAAACAAATGAGTGATATCTTTTCCTTTTTTATCTATTATAGTGAATTCCCCAAACAGATACAAAGCATTTGCCTGTGGTGACTTTCTATTTTCAACCTGAGTGCAAGTTTCACGAATAGGTGTGACTTTAGGTATCGGTTGTTTCTCTTTCTTCCTTTTCAAGTAATACGTAATGCCAACAATCAATACCAGTACAACAACCATTACAAAAATAACAGCACGCAAAGAAAGTCCTTCTTCAACAGCATATAAAAACAATGCGTTCTCTGCAATGGCAGGTGCCGACAATGAATAAAAACGTGTAACAGAAGATTCTCCGCCACGTTCATTAAATTCTTGCGTACAACAATAAAACTCCTTTGTTTCTTTATTATAATAAAGATTTGCATTAGATAAAATAGCCTTCGACTCCATAGGAATAGAATTACCTAATACTTCATAGGAATCATTCTGCAACGAGAACTTATAAAGCTGCAAATGGGAAGAAGCTTCCTGCATAGGATAACACAACGTATAGAAAGAAGCTCCATCATCAGATAAAAGAAGGTTTCTTACCGGAACAATCTGAGTTCCATCATAAGAGAAGTCCCTCACTTTCTGCACGGTTGAATCTTTCAGATTTATCTTATAGAGATCATAATAGTATATTTTCCCGATACTCTGATCCCCACTACTATTCCCAGTGCCACCAAACAAAAGCAACTCATTAGCATTCAATGCTCCCATAGAAGAGAAAAAACGAGGGGCTACAAAATCACCTTTCAATTTAATAGTATTCCATGACTTTTGGTCCAAATCATATACTTCCAATGTATTGGTATATTTGCGTGAGCCAAAACCTCCAAAAATATAGAACTTATTATGAATAGTATCCAGATAAGAAGAATGGTGGTGTCGCTGTGAAGGCAAAAATTTATCATCAACCTTTTCCACTTCTCCTGTAAGTACATTCAAAGCACAAATGGTGCAAACATCTGCATGATTATCCACTTCATAGATATAAACAGAATGAGAATCCGGATAGAAAAAGTTTGTTCCCAAATACATCTTCATCGGCAGGGATTGATGCTTATACCCTTCCCAAATATTACGGCGGATATCCAAAGTATATAAAGAATCGCTGTTAAAATAGACAAAATTGCCAGAATTGGAATCATAATTATACCCCGCCGTACTCTCAGAAGCCTGCGAATGAAGCAAATTCCAATAATAGGATTTATTTATTAACCAGATTGGGTTAATTGCTTTTCCCCTGATCTTTCCTTGTTTATCATGAACAAGAATACCGGAACTTTCATTCAGAGGAAAATTGATTTGTTGATTCATGTCAGAGATTACTAAATTCCGGATTGCAAAAGAAGGTATTTCTTCAGAAAACTTACTACTTCCGAACATGATGGTAGGAGTCAATTCTCCGGATAAGCCTAATTTTCCTGATTGATATTGTCGCTTATCAATAGTAAGGCATACAGAATCTTCTTTTAAAAAAAAGGAGATTTCTATGGGTATCCAACGCCGAGGGCCAAGTTTTTTATTACATAGAGTATCTACAATAAGACATTCTTTTGCCTCAATATTAAATTTCAGATAACTCCGTTCGTCATTGTCATAAGAGAAAACAAAACTATAAATATCTGCATTTTCACGCTTCAGATCTTTTAATCGGAATATATAACCGAAAGACCCATAATCCTGAATAGCCAAATCATAAGATATAGAGAAATGACCTTTAAAGGTCAAAGGATTTTCATCAAAAACAGAATAGCTTGTCTTTTGTATAGTTTCAGATTCATAAGTATTAAATTCAAGACCTTGAGCATTGGCTCGCAAGCATAAAAAGCAAAGTAGCAATATGAAAGATCCTATATATCTCATTATCATCTCCTTGTCATGTAGTTACTTATTTATTAACCAGACAAATATATAACTTAAAAACCGGACTCATGAAACATAAGCCCGGTTTTAACAAAAATGCATTCCTATCTTTAATTCGCCATCTCAGAAATAAACTTAATGCGAACCAACCTTACTTCTTCTTCCGTGAAATCATCACCCAGTTCATCAAGTGCGTCATCTATCTTGTCAGTAGTAGATTCCTTGAAATAATCATAGATATCCAACATGTGGTCTTCGTCCATAATCTCATCCAGGAAGTAATCAATATTCAACTTCGTACCAGAATAAACGATTGCCTCGATTTCGTCCAATAAATCACCAAACTCAATGCCTTTGGAAAGTGCGATATCATCCAATGCCACCTTACGGTCTACAGCCTGAATAATAGCCACTTTCATCTTGGATTTATTAGCAACCGTACGAACACGTAAGTCTTCAGGGCGTTCGATTTCATTCTCTTCACAGTGACGTTTTATCAGCTTGCAAAACTCCTCACCGTAGCGTTTAGCCTTACCTGCACCTACCCCGGGAATGTTTTGCAATTCATCCAGTGTCACCGGATAAATGGTTGCCATGGCTTCCAATGAAGGATCCTGGAAAATTACATAAGGCGGTACTTCCAGTTTCTTGGAAAGCTTCTTACGCAAATCCTTCAGCATGGAATAAAGAGCCGGATCAACAGCGCAAGAACCACCGCCCCTTGCCGGAGCTTCTTCTTCCACTTCTTCGAAATCATTATCTTCGGTTATCTTGAACGATTTAGGATGTTTCAGGAACTTCTTTCCTTCATCCGTTACTTTCAGCAAACCGTAATTTTCCACATCTTTACTCAAGTAACCAGCAATGAGTGCCTGACGGATGACAGCATTCCATGTTCTGTCTTCTTCTCCCATGCCGGAGCCGAAAGCTTCCAGGTCTTCATGCAGATGCGCCTGCACTTCGGTAGTTTCACGTCCTTGTATAATGTCGATGATATAATCTGCCTTAAAATTTTCTTTCACCGCGAGAATAGCCTCTATCACGGTACACAATAATTCTTGAGCCTCCACTTGTTTTTTCGGGTTTAAACAGTTGTCACAATTTCCACAGTTCTCTTCCATATACTCTTCACCGAAGTAATGCAACAGCGTTTTTCGGCGGCATACGGAAGATTCGGCATAAGCAGCGGTTTCCAGCAGAAGCTGTTTACCGATTTCCTGCTCTGCCACAGGTTTACCTTGCATGAACTTTTCAAGTTTCTGCAAGTCTTTATTGGTATAAAAGGTAATACACTGTCCTTCGCCTCCATCTCTTCCGGCACGTCCTGTTTCCTGATAATATCCTTCCAGACTTTTCGGGATATCATAATGAATAACATAGCGCACATCAGGCTTGTCAATACCCATACCAAAAGCAATGGTAGCTACAATCACATCTATTTTCTCCATCAAGAAGTCGTCTTGATTTTGCGTGCGTGTTGCAGAATCCATTCCTGCATGGTATGCGCGGGCATTAATACCATTCGCCTGTAGAATCTCAGCAAGTTCCTCTACCTTTTTCCGACTCAGGCAATAAATAATGCCCGACTTTTCCGAATTATTCTTGATGAACTTGATGATATCTCTATCTATGTTATTGGTCTTGGGACGTACCTCATAATAGAGGTTCGGACGATTGAACGACGACTTGAACACTTCGGCATCAATCATACCCAGATTCTTCTGGATATCATGTTGCACTTTAGGGGTCGCAGTCGCAGTCAGAGCAATCACCGGAGCTTTTCCGATTTCATTGATAATAGGGCGGATACGGCGATATTCCGGGCGGAAGTCATGTCCCCATTCAGAGATACAGTGGGCCTCGTCTACAGCATAGAAGGAAATCTTCACTGTCTTCAGAAACTCTACATTTTCCTCTTTCGTCAGCGATTCGGGAGCTACATACAGTAACTTTGTCTTACCGCTGAGGATGTCAGACTTCACCTGATCTATCGCACCTTTATTAAGAGAAGAGTTGATAAAATGGGCAATACCATCTTCTTCACTGAAGTTACGCATCGCATCGACTTGGTTCTTCATTAGGGCAATCAACGGAGAAATCACAATACCCGTACCTTCCATCATTAATGACGGTAACTGGTAGCATAGTGATTTTCCTCCACCTGTAGGCATCAGCACGAATGTATCGTTACCTGCCAACAGATTTTGTATGATAGCCTCCTGATTTCCTTTAAATGTGTCAAATCCGAAGTACTTCTTCAGCTGGTCTGTCAAATTAATCTTCTTCCCTGCCATGATTCATTAGGTTGTTTTTTGAGTGATTGTTTAACATCTCGGTTAGCTATTCTTTTTGTAAGAACTCTAACAAAGTTATAAACAACTTCTTAAATTTCAAGCATAATCCAATGAATATTTTTCAATAAAAAACAAAATAGTCAGTTTCGTGTACCCTTACCATTTGATTTTAAGCAGTTTGCAGTTTTGCAATGTTTGCTTTTTCAAGCTGGTGTTTAGCATAATCCAACGTCACTTCAAAGTGATCCTTGTGTTCGGACGGGATTTCGAACATAGCATCCATCATGATGGTTTCCACAATGGATCGCAATCCACGAGCTCCCAACTTGTATTCCACAGCTTTATCTACGATGTACTCAAAGACAGTAGCTTCGAATGTCAGTTCCACATTGTCCATCTCAAACAGTTTAACATATTGTTTGATAATGGAATTCTTAGGTTCAGTCAGAATAGAGCGCAAAGCGGCACGATCCAACGGATTCAAATAAGTCAGCACCGGCAGACGACCGATGATTTCAGGTATCAGACCGAATGACTTTAAATCCTGAGGAGCAATATATTGCATCATATTGCTTTTATCAATTACCGCAGTGTTACGCACTGCACTATAACCCACCACATGTGTGTTCAGACGCTGGGCAATTTTCTTCTCAATGCCATCGAATGCTCCACCGCAAATAAAAAGAATGTTCTTTGTGTTCACCGGAATCATCTTCTGATCAGGATGCTTGCGTCCTCCCTGAGGCGGAACGTTCACAACAGAACCTTCCAACAATTTCAGTAAACCTTGTTGAACACCCTCTCCGCTTACATCACGTGTAATGGAAGGATTATCTCCCTTACGGGCGATCTTATCAATTTCATCAATGAACACAATGCCCTGCTCAGCTTCGGGAACATTGTAATCTGCCACCTGAAGCAGGCGGGTCAAAATACTTTCAATGTCTTCGCCCACGTATCCAGCCTCGGTAAGCACCGTAGCATCTACAATAGTAAAAGGTACGTGAAGCAATTTAGCAATGGTACGTGCAAGCAGTGTCTTTCCCGTTCCGGTACTACCTACCATGATGATATTAGACTTTTCAATTTCCACATCATCACCGCCGTCTTTTTGCAACAGGCGTTTATAGTGATTGTATACCGACACGGAAAGGAAGCGTTTTGCATCATCCTGTCCAATGACGTATTGATCAAGGAATTCTTTTATTTCTAAAGGTTTCGGAAGTTCTCTCAGGTTCAGTTTCGTTGCAGCGCCACTCCTTTTTACTCCACCCAGCGCCTCCTGAGTGATCTCATAGGCCTGAGTGGCACAACTATCACAAATGTAGCCGTTCATTCCCGTAATCAGAAATCCGACTTCATCTTCCGTACGCCCACAGAAACTACACCTATTTTTGTTTCTTTTTGAGTCTGCCATATTTATTTTTTAATCAACACTTCATCTACCATGCCATACTCTTTGGCTTCCTGTGCCGTCATCCAGTAGTCACGGTCAGAGTCTGCCCAAACTTTATCGAAAGGAGTATGAGAGTGGTCAGCAATAATAGTATACAGTTCCTTTTTCAGCTTCTGAATTTCACGTGCCGTGATTTCAATATCCGAAGCCTGTCCCTGTGCACCACCCATTGGCTGATGTATCATTACACGAGAGTGAGTCAGCGCCGAACGCTTGCCTTCTGCACCTGCCACCAGCAACACTGCAGCCATACTTGCTGCCATACCTGTACAGATAGTAGCCACATCGCTCGTGATAAACTGCATTGTATCATAGATACCCAATCCCGCATATACGGAACCACCCGGTGAATTAATATAAATAGAGATATCTTTACCCGGTTCTACCGAATCCAGATACAGTAACTGCGCCTGTAAAGTATTAGCGGTATAATCGTCAACCTGTGTACCAAGGAAAATGATACGATCCATCATCAAGCGGGAGAAAACGTCCAACTGGGTTACATTGAGTTGACGTTCTTCCAGGATATAAGGATTTAAATACCCGGCTTGTGATTTAATCACATCGTCCAACACCAAGCTATTCATACCTAAATGCTTGGTAGCGTATTTTCTAAAATCATCCATATTACTTTCTTTTTTAGGTTTAGTAAATTGAAATGCAAAGAAACAAAAAAGAACACAGAGACACAAAAAAACACAGAGTTATATGATATAAGACTCTGTGTTTCTTAATGTTTTTAAACTGTTTTCAGAATAAAAAAGCTTATTCAAACATCTTATTGAATTCTTCTGCAGAAATTGTTTTGTTTTCCAGCGTCACCTGAGACTTCAAAGCAGAAGCCAATTTAGTTTCAACAACACGGTTTACCAAACCTTCAACGCTTTCTTTCTTCTTCAGCATTTCTTTTGCATAGTTTTCCAGAAGATCTTCAGGAACACTCATCATACCATATTGTGCGAACTGTGCACGGGTAGCTTCCTTAGCCATATTGACTACATCTTCCTGTTCAACCTTGATATCGTTAGCTTTCACCAACTGTTCCTTGATCAGGTGCCATGTCAGTTCTTCGATACTCTTATCATAGTTGTCTTCTACAAATTTCTCGTCTTTGTCCTGGTTGTTCATGCGCATGATGCGTTTTAGCAATGCATCCGGGAATTCCAACTTGCCAACTTTCTCCATCAACATCTTACGAGCGTCGATCAGAAATTTATAATCAGTGTCTGCAACAAACTGATTAGCAATTACTTCTTTTACTTTAGCACGGAATTCTTCTTCAGTCTTCACAACATCTTTACCACATACCTGATCGAAAATTTCCTGAGTCAGTTCACCGGCTACAAAACGAGTCACTTCTTCTACCTGATAGCTGAAGTTAGATTTCATCTCAGCGGCTTCTTCTTTATCGATCTTCAACAAAGAAGACAGTTCAGCTGCATTACCATCCCATGCAGTATAAGGATTGAATACGAGTACATCATTTACTTTTGCATTGGCAAAGATAGCTTTTTGCTCATCGTTCTTCATGTAAGACGGCATCATTACAGCAGCTTCTACCTGAATGCCACCTTCTTTGGTATTGCCGTTTTCATCCAATTCAGCCAGCAATCCCTTCAGCATATCGTTATCTTCGTAAACGTCCACTTGTTCGTACTTACCATTACGTTGGGTGTAAGCCTTCACCTGATTGTTTACCATATCTTCAGTAACGTCAATCAAATAATAGTCAACTTTATCTTTAGTGCTTACTTCAGCTTTGAATTCAGGTGCCAGAGCAATATCGAAAAGGAATTCGAATTCTTCCATAGTATCGAAGTCGATATCCGGTTGCTTATCTTCATTTGGCAGCGGTTCGCCGAGAATAGATACATTATTATCTTGAATATACTTATATACAGCTTCTGAAAGTGCCTTGTTTACTTCTTCAGCAATAACAGATTTACCATACATTTTCTTCACCAGACTCATCGGAACCATTCCCGGACGGAACCCCGGAACCTGAGCTTTCTGACGAAGATTTTTCAATGATTTATCAACTTTTTCCTGATAATCGGCTTTCTCAAGCTTCACAGTAAGCAGAGCGCTTACTTTGTCAATGTTTTGTAATGAAACGTTCATTCTGACAATTATTTATTTGATTTATACTTTGTTCCAATCTCAAATGAGGGTGCAAAATTAGCGTTATTCTTTCAATTATCAAAAAAACATTGCTGAATTATTTCTTTATAACAAAAGGAGAGATTAGTTATCACTAAATCATACTCTCTGTATTGTTTAATGAAAATATAATTATGATTATTCTCCATAAGCTACAGATCGTAATTATATAAGGCATTTAGCTTCAGAATCGGAAGAAAAAGCAAAAAAAAACAGAAAGAAAATATGGAAAATCCGAAATAATTATGTTTCTTTGTTGCGGAATGGTAATACATTAGTTCTTAGATTTTCAGTACATGGTTTTTACTTCCGTTTTTCATGAAACGCTTTTGTAAACTCTCTGTTGTTGTGATCCTTTTATTATAGTTACCCTTCCAAGAGAGTTTTATTCATTTATTTATTTTACATTTTCATTATGAACATTTACGTAGGAAACCTTAACTACAAAGTTAGGGAATCAGACCTCCAAAAGGTCATGGAAGATTACGGTGCTGTAACCGCAGTCAAATTTATTAAAGATCGCGAAACCGGTCGTTTCAGAGGTATCGCATTTGTAGAAATGGAAGATGCAGCAGCTGCAGCTAAAGCTATTGAAGAACTCGATGGAGCCGAATATTTTGGCCGTAACATGGTAGTGAAAGAAGCAAGACCTCCGAAATACTAATTATACAGGAGAAAAAAACAAGTCCGCCTGCTCCCTTTCAGAAAGAGAGCAGGCGGACTTTGTTTTTAGTGATTAGGAATAAATGATTAATGTTGCGCTAATCACTAATCACTATTTCATAAAGTCTTTGCGACGCAGCACAAAGCTATTACTCAGGTATTTTTCACGCACAATTTTATTTTCTGCTAATTCTTCCGGTGTTCCCTGGAACAAGATTTTACCTTCAAACAACAAATAAGCACGGTCAGTAATACTTAATGTTTCCTGCACGTTATGGTCAGTAATCAGAATACCAATATTTTTATCTTTCAGCTTCCACACAATCTGCTGAATATCCTCTACCGCAATCGGGTCAACTCCTGCAAAAGGTTCATCGAGCATGATAAACTTAGGATCAATAGCAAGACAGCGAGCAATCTCCGTACGGCGGCGCTCACCACCCGAAAGTTGATTACCCTTATTCTTACGCACTTTCTGCAAACGAAACTCCGCAATCAGACTTTCCAGCTTTTCTTTCTGATATTCCAAAGGCTTATCTGTCATTTCAAGTACCGAAGCAATGTTATCTTCCACACTCATCTGGCGGAATACGGATGCTTCCTGTGCCAGATATCCGATTCCGGTTTGCGCACGCTTGTACACCGGATATTTCGTAATATCCAGATCATCCAGAAAGATACGTCCCTCATTCGGCGTAATCAATCCAACGGTCATATAGAATGAAGTCGTTTTACCGGCACCGTTCGGTCCCAGCAAACCTACAATCTCTCCCTGCTTCACATCTATGGAGACGTGGCTCACTACTGTACGTTTACCGTACTTTTTCACCAAGTCTTCGGTGCGAAGCACCATTTTACTTTCTTCCATATTCTTTCAGTTACAAACTGTCAAAACCACAAGTGACAAGCTTGTCACTCACACATTTTGCGGCAAATGTAGCAATTATCAGCTGAAAATGGGCTATATTTGCAGACAAAATAGTTAAGAGTCATGATAAAAGCACTTAAAACTGTCGGAAGATACATCATGTTGATGGGGCGTACTTTTGCCCGACCAGAGCGTATGCGTATGTTCTTCCGCCAATACATTAACGAAATGGGGCAACTCGGTGTGAACTCTATCGGCATTGTGTTGCTGATTTCGTTCTTTATCGGCGCTGTTATCACCATACAAATCAAGCTGAATATCGAAAGCCCGTTTATGCCGCGTTGGACGGTAGGCTATGTGACGCGTGAAATCATGTTATTGGAATTCTCTTCCTCCATCATGTGTCTGATATTAGCGGGAAAAGTAGGTTCCAATATCGCTTCAGAGCTGGGAACCATGCGAGTGACACAACAGATCGACGCACTGGAGATCATGGGAGTCAATTCAGCCAATTACCTGATACTACCCAAAATTTTTGCCATGGTCACCACTATCCCTTTCCTGGTGACGTTCAGTATCTTTGCCGGTATCATCGGAGCCTTTGCCACATGTTGGTTCGGTGGCATCATGTCGGCGGTGGACCTGGAATACGGTTTACAATACATGTTTGTGGAATGGTTCATTTGGTGTGGTATCATCAAATCATTGTTCTTCGCTTTTATCATCGCCAGTGTATCGGCCTTCTTCGGTTATACCGTCGAAGGCGGTTCCATAGAGGTTGGCAAAGCCTCTACGGACTCTGTAGTATGCAGCAGCGTGCTTATCTTATTTGCCGACTTAATATTAACTAAACTCTTAATGGGATGATTGAACTGAAAGGACTTTGGAAATCATTTGAAGACAGGGATGTATTGAAGGATATCAACGCCACTTTTGAGAACGGAAAAACGAATCTTATCATCGGACAAAGTGGTTCAGGAAAAACGGTACTGATGAAATGCATCGTCGGACTACTGACGCCGGAACGTGGTGAATTATTATACGATAACCGAAACTTCCTTGCCATGGGCAAGAAGGAAAAGAAAGCATTGCGCCGGGAAATGGGAATGATTTTCCAGAGTGCAGCATTGTTCGATTCCATGACTGTGTTGGATAATGTGATGTTTCCATTAAACATGTTCAGTAACGATACATTCCGCGACCGTACCCGCCGTGCTATGTTCTGCCTGGACCGCGTGAACCTGGCAGAAGCAAAGGACAAATTTCCGGGAGAGATCAGTGGCGGTATGCAAAAGCGCGTCGCCATTGCCCGTGCCATTGCCCTGAATCCTCAATACCTGTTCTGCGATGAACCAAACTCTGGTCTGGACCCAAAGACATCGCTCGTCATTGACGAACTGGTACACGACATCACGCATGAGTATAATATGACCACCCTCATCAATACTCATGATATGAACTCCGTCATGGGAATAGGTGAGAAAATTATCTATATCTACGACGGATATAAAGAATGGGAAGGCAGTAAGGATGATATCTTTACCTCTAGCAACAAGAAATTGAATGACTTCATCTTTGCATCCGATCTCTTCCGTAAGGTAAAGGAATTGGAGGTACAAAACATAGAAGGATAAGCCGCTTAATCTCATCCATCTGTCATAATCGAGTAGGAGGAAAACGGAGTAGTTTTCTTCCTACTTTCGTTTTCCGACCTC
>ERZ894240.425-NODE-425-length-44182-cov-98.114148_pt1 | contig 44182 bp, 30 predicted proteins | sample MGYA00380298_ERZ894240 | MGnify/ENA primary metagenome ERZ894240 (study PRJEB32331, sample SAMN06328419) | human gut metagenome | biome: human gut microbiome; feature: stool | host: Homo sapiens | collected 2014-06-27 ... | reverse complement strand
TGCCGTTTTAGAGGAAAGCCTCCATATCGAAATGATATGGAGGCTTTTTGTGTTTGTATAATTCTAATTTTTTGCTTATATTTGCGCCGCACTATTTATTATTAATGTTTAAAGCAAAATTAGAGATGAAGACAAAGTTATTTTTGGCAGCTGTTGCAGTTGCATTTTCTTTCGCCGTGACTTCTTGTGGTAACAAAAAAGCAGCTAATACTGAAGTAGAAGCTACTGAAGTTGAAGTTGTAGAAGAAGCACAGGCATGTGATTCAGTACAAGCTTGCTGCAAGGCAGATTCTGCTGCTTGTGATAGTACAAAAGCTTGTTGCAAAGAGAAAAAAGAATGTGATAAAGCTTGCGATAAGAAGTAATTCTTATCACATAGGATCATATAAAAAGGGGTATACTACTTTGTATATCCCTTTTTTGTTATACTTTATAGAGTTATTTGATAACAAACTTATAAAATGATGCTTTTTTAGAGAAAAAAGTAACGAATTTATTTGTGTGCTACGAAATTATCTATACCTTTGCACCGTTATAATAAAAACAAGAAGATAAAAATGATACAGAACTTTACATATATTCTACTGTGTGGTATTATTATTCTACTGGCAAGGTTTAGTGGAAGTGAGTGCTGTGCGTGAATATATGTAACGATTAGGATATTCGAAAGCCTTTCTCACTTCCAAGTGTGAAAGGCTTTTTTTAATGGCAATAATTTATAAAAACTATAAGAAATGAGTGACAAGTTATTTATTTTCGACACAACGCTCCGCGATGGCGAGCAGGTTCCGGGATGCCAATTGAACACAGTGGAAAAGATTCAGGTAGCAAAGGCATTGGAACTGCTGGGCGTGGATGTTATTGAAGCCGGATTCCCGATTTCCAGTCCGGGAGATTTCAACTCTGTTATTGAAATATCCAAAGCGGTGACATGGCCTACTATTTGCGCATTGACCCGTGCGGTACAAAAAGATATAGATGTAGCTGCGGATGCTCTGAAGTTTGCCAAGCACAAACGTATTCATACAGGTATCGGTACATCGGATTCGCATATCAAGTATAAATTCAATTCCAATCGTGAGGAAATCATCGAGCGTGCAGTAGCTGCCGTGAAGTATGCCCGCCGTTACGTGGATGATGTGGAGTTCTATGCAGAAGATGCAGGTCGTACGGACAATGAATATCTGGCTCGTGTGGTGGAAGCTGTAATTAAAGCGGGGGCTACAGTAGTGAACATCCCGGATACGACCGGTTACTGTCTGCCGGATGAATATGGAGCGAAGATCAAGTATTTGATGGAGCATGTGAGTGGTATTGAAAAAGCGATCCTCTCTACACACTGTCATAATGACCTGGGAATGGCTACTGCAAATACGATGGCCGGTGTACTGAATGGTGCCCGCCAGGTAGAGGTTACTATCAATGGTATCGGTGAACGCGCAGGTAATACTTCACTTGAGGAAGTGGCTATGATTATCAAATGCCATAAAGATATTGAAATTGAAACGAACATCAATACACAGAAGATTTATCCGACAAGCCGCATGGTTTCAAGTTTGATGAACATGCCGGTGCAGCCTAACAAAGCTATCGTAGGTCGCAATGCCTTTGCACACTCATCGGGTATCCATCAGGATGGTGTGTTGAAGAATGTGCAGACTTACGAAATCATCGACCCGCACGATGTGGGTATCGACGATAATTCTATCGTATTGACTGCCCGTAGCGGACGTGCTGCTTTGAAAAATCGTTTGCAGGTATTGGGCGTGGATCTTGAACAGGAACAACTGGACAAGGTATATGAAGCTTTCCTGAAATTGGCGGATAAGAAGAAAGATATTAATGATGATGATATACTAGTGCTTGCCGGTGCAGACCGTACACAGAACCACCGCGTGAAACTGGAATATCTGCAAGTGACCAGTGGAGTAGGTGTACGTTCGGTTGCCAGTCTGGGACTGAATATCTCCGGTGAGAAGTTTGAAGCGGCTGCCAGTGGAAACGGTCCGGTAGATGCAGCGATAAAGGCTTTGAAGAAGATCATTGATCGCCATATGACACTGAAGGAATTTACGATCCAGGCTATCAGCAAAGGTAGTGATGATATGGGTAAGGTACACATGCAGGTGGAATATGACAATCATATCTATTATGGTTTCGGTGCGAATACGGATATTATTGCCGCATCGGTAGAAGCTTATATCGATTGTATCAATAAGTTCAAGTAGTTACGGGCTACAGGCTACGAGCTACGAGTAGTGGTTATGTGTTTTAATAATTAATATTAGGAATAAAAGAACAGTTTACAAGTTATACCGAAGGGCTCTTGTAGCTCGTAGCTTGTAGCTAACAACTAAAAGATATGAATACATTATTTGATAAAATCTGGGATGCCCACGTGGTTCAGCAAGTGGAAGATGGTCCCACACAGTTATATATAGATCGCCTTTATTGCCATGAAGTAACCAGTCCGCAGGCTTTTGCGGGAATGCGCGCACGCGGTATCCAATGTTTCCGTCCGGAAAAGATTGTTTGTATGCCCGACCATAACACACCGACCCACGACCAGGACAAGCCGATTGAAGATCCGATCTCCAAAACACAGGTGGATACACTGGCCAAGAATGCGGAAGATTTTGGATTGACACATTTCGGCATGCTACATAAGAAGAATGGTATCATCCATGTGGTAGGTCCGGAAAGAGGCTTGACATTACCGGGAATGACGATTGTATGTGGTGACTCGCATACTTCAACGCACGGTGCGATGGGAGCAGTGGCTTTTGGCATCGGTACAAGTGAGGTCGAAATGGTAATGGCTTCACAATGTATCTTGCAGACACGCCCGAAGACGATGCGCATCACAGTGGACGGAAAACTGGGTAAAGGTGTGACGGCAAAAGATATTGCTCTCTATATGATGTCTAAAATGACAACGAGTGGTGCAACCGGTTATTTTGTGGAATATGCCGGAGAAGCAGTTCGCAGTCTGACTATGGAAGGACGTCTGACGCTGTGCAACCTGAGTATAGAAATGGGTGCACGTGGTGGTATGGTGGCACCGGATGAAGTGACATTCGAATATATCAAAGGCCGTGAATATGCTCCGGCAGGTGAGGAATGGGAGAAGGCGTTGGCATACTGGAAGACGCTGAAGAGCGATGAGAATGCTACGTTTGATAAAGAAGTGCATTTTGATGCGGCAGATATCGAACCGATGATTACATACGGAACAAATCCGGGTATGGGTATGGGCATCACGCAGCACATTCCCACGACTGACGGAATGGGAGAGGCTGCAAAAGCTTCATTCCTGAAATCAATGGATTATATGGGCTTCCAACCCGGTGAGGGAGTATTGGGCAAGAAGATAGATTATGTATTTTTGGGTGCTTGTACGAATGGGCGTATTGAAGATTTCCGTGCTTTCGCCTCGTTAGTGAAGGGGCATAAGAAGGCGGAACATGTGGTTGCCTGGTTGGTGCCCGGTTCGTGGATGGTAGATGCACAGATTCGTGAAGAAGGCTTGGATAAAGTATTGGAGGAAGCAGGTTTTGCTATCCGCCAACCGGGATGTTCGGCTTGTCTGGCAATGAATGATGATAAGGTGCCTGCCGGAATGTATGCGGTTTCTACAAGTAACCGTAACTTTGAAGGTCGTCAGGGACCGGGTTCACGCACGTTGCTTGCCAGTCCGCTGGTAGCGGCTGCGGCGGCGGTGACGGGAGTGATTACGGATCCGAGAGAACTGATTGGATGATGTTTCTGCCGGAGGTAAAAATAGTTTATCCGTATCCGGACTCACAGAGACATACGTATCTCACCTCTCATGACATACGTATCTCATCCCTCATGAGAAGCGCATGTCACCACCCATGAGAAGCGCATGTCATCACCCATGAGAAGCGCATGTCATCACCACCCCCTCCAGAATGTGCTGTAGCGGGGGTAAAATCCATTTTCAGCCGGTTTTCCCGTTGCTGGAAGATAATAAAACGATATTAAAATAATAGGACAATGAAACAGAAATTCAATATCATCACCAGTACTTGTGTCCCCCTCCCATTGGAGAATGTGGATACAGACCAAATCATCCCTGCACGTTTTCTGAAAGCTACGACGAAAGAAGGTTTCGGAGAGAATCTGTTCCGCGACTGGCGGTATGACAAGCAAGGAAACAAAATCGACTCTTTCGTTCTGAACGATCCGACCTATAGCGGACAGGTGCTTGTAGCCGGAAAGAACTTCGGTTCGGGCAGTAGCCGCGAGCATGCGGCATGGGCCATTGCAGATTATGGTTTCCGCGTGGTAGTCAGCAGTTTCTTTGCAGATATTCACAAGAATAATGAACTGAATAATTTCGTATTGCCTGTAGTGGTGAGCGAACCGTTCCTGAAAGAATTGTTTGATTCCATTGCCGCCGATCCGAAAACGGAGGTAGTGGTGAACCTGCCGGAACAGACAATCACCAACAAGGCAACAGGCAAAAGTGAGACTTTCGAAATCAATGCTTACAAGAAACATTGCCTGATGAATGGCCTGGATGACATCGATTTCCTGGTAGAGAATAAAGATAAAATAGAAGCTTGGGAAAATAAAAAATGAAGTATAAACAGCCCCAAATAGAAATCATGGACACCACGCTCCGCGACGGTGAGCAAACCAGCGGTGTGTCGTTCGTCCCCCATGAAAAGCTGATGATAGCCCGTCTGCTACTGGAAGAACTGAAAGTAGACAGGGTGGAAGTGGCTTCGGCACGGGTTTCGGACGGTGAGTTCGACGCAGTCAAGATGATATGTGACTGGGCGGCACGGCGTAATCTGTTGCCCCGGGTGGAGGTGTTGGGTTTCGTAGACGGGCATACGTCGGTAGACTGGATACACGCTACCGGCTGCCGCGTCATTAATCTTCTGTGCAAAGGTTCGCTGAAGCATTGCACATGTCAGTTGAGAAAGACCCCTGAAGAACATATCGAGGATATTATTGGCGTAGTGAATTATGCCAATGAGCAGGATATGGAGGTGAACATTTACCTGGAAGACTGGAGTAACGGGATGAAAGATTCTCCGGAGTATGTCTTCCAGATGGTGGATGCACTGATGCACACGAATATCAAACGGTATATGTTGCCTGATACACTGGGTGTGCTGAATCCGTTGCAGGTCATCGAATATATGCGGAAGATGGTGAAGCGCTATCCGCATGCTCACTTCGATTTCCATCCGCATAATGACTACGACCTGGCAGTGAGCAATGTGCTGGCTGCCGTGCTGAGTGGTGCGAAGGGACTTCATACCACGATCAATGGTCTAGGCGAACGTGCCGGTAATGCACCGTTGTCCAGTGTGCAGGCTATTCTGAAAGATCATTTCAATGCTATCACTAACATTGACGAAGGGCGTCTGAATGAAGTCAGCCGGGTGGTTGAATCTTATTCGGGCATCGCCATACCCGCTAATAAACCGATTGTAGGTGAAAATGTGTTCACGCAGGTAGCGGGAGTACATGCAGATGGAGACAATAAGAGTAACCTTTATTGCAACGACCTGTTGCCCGAGCGTTTCGGGCGCAAGCGTGAATATGCACTGGGCAAGAACAGTGGTAAGGCGAACATCCGTAAGAATCTGGAAGACCTGGGACTGACGCTGGATGAGGATTCCATGCGTAAGGTGACGGAACGGATTATCGAGTTGGGTGACAAGAAAGAGCTGGTTACCCAGGAAGATTTGCCTTATATCGTTTCGGATGTACTGAAGCACGGAGTGATGAATGAGAAAGTGAAACTGAAGACATACATCGTGAACCTTGCTTACGGTCTGAAGCCGATGGCTACGCTGAAGATTGAAATCAACGGACAGGAATTTGAAGAAAGTTCCAGCGGTGACGGTCAGTATGATGCTTTTGTACGTGCTCTGCGTAAGATTTATAAGGTGACGTTGGGACGCAAATTCCCCATGCTGACGAACTATGCCGTAACCATCCCTCCCGGTGGGCGTACCGATGCTTTTGTGCAGACCGTGATTACCTGGAGCTATGACGGCACAGTGTTCCGTACACGCGGACTGGATGCCGACCAAACGGAGGCAGCGATTAAGGCGACAATGAAGATGCTGAATATCATTGAGGATGATTATGAACTTAAAAAATCAGAATGATGAGCTCTGTTGAGGGAAAGAAAATAGAAGAATACCTAAAAAATAAAGAAAACAATGGATTTTAAAATTGCAGTATTAGCCGGTGACGGCATTGGCCCGGAGATTTCCACCGTAGGTGTGGACGTAATGACCGCCGTATGTGAGAAGTTCGGACATAAAGTAAACTACGAATATGCCATCTGCGGTGCAGATGCTATCGACAAAGTGGGCGATCCGTTCCCCGAAGCTACTTATGAAGTTTGTAAAAACGCGGATGCTGTTTTGTTCTCGGCTGTAGGCGATCCGAAATTCGACAATGATCCTACTGCCAAAGTACGTCCCGAACAGGGTCTGCTGGCTATGCGTAAGAAACTGGGATTGTTTGCCAATATCCGTCCGGTACAAACTTTCAAATGTCTGCTCCATAAATCACCGCTTCGTGCAGAACTGGTGGATGGCGCAGATTTTCTTTGTATCCGCGAACTGACCGGTGGTATGTATTTCGGCGAGAAGTATCAGGACAACGACAAAGCGTATGATACCAATATGTACACTCGTCCGGAGATTGAACGTATTCTGAAAGTTGGTTTCGAGTATGCCATGAAACGCAATAAGCACCTCACGGTGGTAGATAAAGCCAATGTGCTCGCATCTTCACGCCTGTGGAGACAGATTGCCCAGGAAATGGCACCGCAATATCCTGAAGTGACTACGGACTATATGTTTGTGGACAATGCGGCCATGAAGATGATTCAGGAGCCTAAGTTCTTCGATGTGATGGTTACCGAGAATACATTCGGTGATATCCTTACGGATGAAGGTTCTGTGATCAGTGGCTCTATGGGATTGCTTCCTTCGGCTTCTACAGGCGAAAGTACTCCTGTATTCGAACCGATCCACGGTTCATGGCCACAGGCTAAAGGTTTGAACATCGCTAATCCGTTGGCACAAATCCTTTCGGCTGCCATGTTATTCGAATATTTCAATTTGCTGGAAGAAGGCGCGTTGATTCGCAAAGCCGTAGATGCTTCTTTGGATGCTAACGTCCGTACACCGGAAATTCAGGTAGAAGGTGGTGCGAAGTATGGTACCAAAGAAGTAGGAGCGTGGGTGGTAGATTATATCAAACGTAGCTAATCTTCGGCAAATACGGCTTCGCAATGTTCACCCGGAACTTCAAACTCCAGGGTGGCATGGCCGATGCCGAAATCTTCAAGCCGGTGGCGGATGAGGTGTTTCACCTCTTGCATACCTTCCGGTTGCTTTAAAACAATATGGGCTGTCAGTGCATTCTCTGTGGTGCTGATGGCCCATATATGTATATGGTGAACGTCATCAACGCCGGGAAGGGCACGGATGGCTTTTACTACTTTCTGACTATCTATACTTGTGGGTACGCCATCCAGCGTCAGGCGAAGACTGTCATGCAGTAAATTCCACGTAGAGATAAGAATGACAACAGCCACAATCAGACCGATAATCGGGTCGATAATATACCAGCCGGTCCGGCTGATAACGATACCTGCCACTAATACTCCCACTGATACCAAAGCATCTGCCGCCATATGCAGATAAGCTCCTTTTACGTTCAGGTCTTTTTCCTTATCTTTCATAAAGAGGAAAGCCGTGAATGCATTGATAAGTACACCCACACCCGCTACCCAGGCAATGGCTCCACCGGGAACAACCGCCGGATTACTCAGCTTATGAATACTTTCGATGACAATGGCACCTACGGCTACCAGCAAAATGACTGCATTGAGCAGGGATACCAGGATCGTACTTTTTTTATAGCCATACGTATAGCGTTCATTGGCTTTGACTTTGGCCAGGCGGAAAGCCAGCAATGCCAGCACAAGACTAACTACATCGCTTAGATTGTGTCCTGCATCGGAAAGCAGCGCGAGGGAATCGAACCAGAAACCGGCTGCGAACTCTATGACGACAAAGGCTAAATTGAGAACAATGCCTATAATAAATGCCTTGTTCAGCGACTCTGCGTTGATGGCATGGCTATGCTGATGTGAATGTTCGCGTGACATATATTTAATAAGGTGTAAGAGTTATATAAATTTTATTATGCAAATTTACGTGATAGAAATGTAACACTTGAACGGTGAAATAGTTTTTTATCTATCTTTGCTTAAAAACGAAGATAAGCTGCACCTCTGCATAAAAAATGAATGAGTTCATTTTATTCTGCTTTCGGCTTGCATTATCTTTGTACGAAGATACCTGCAAATGAAGATATTTAATAATTAGATTGTTATGGCAAAAATAGCAAAGAACCTGACGGAACTTATCGGTCGTACTCCGCTTATGGAATTAGTGGAATACAGTCGTAAATATGGACTGAAACAGAATATTATCGCAAAGTTGGAAGCGTTCAATCCGGCTGGGAGTGTGAAGGATCGTGTGGCGCTTGCCATGATCGAAGATGCAGAAGCGCGCGGAGCACTGAAGCCCGGTGCGACGATTATAGAGCCTACCAGTGGAAATACCGGTGTGGGACTGGCGATGGTTGCTACAATCAAAGGATATCACCTGATGCTCACGATGCCCGAAACCATGAGTATAGAGCGTCGTAATCTGCTGAAAGCACTGGGTGCTGAAATTGTACTGACAGATGGGTTGACCGGTATGGCAGGCTCCATTGCAAAAGCGCAGGAGTTGAGGGCGTCTATTCCCGGCTCAATCATCCTTCAACAATTTGAAAATCCTTCTAACGCACAGATTCATACGCTCACTACAGGTGAAGAAATCTGGACGGATACAGACGGAAAAGTGGATGTCTTTGTTGCCGGAGTGGGAACAGGCGGAACCATCTGCGGAGTGGCACGTGCCTTGAAAAAACATAATCCGGATGTGTATATTGTTGCTGTAGAACCGGAATCTTCTCCTGTTCTGGAAGGCGGAGTGGCAGGGTCGCATCGTATTCAGGGAATCGGAGCCAATTTTGTTCCTGCTATTTATGATGCCTCTGTTGTAGATGAAGTGCTTCCTGTGCCCGATGATGAAGCAATTCGTGGCGGACGCGAGTTGGCGTCTACCGAAGGGTTACTGGCGGGCATATCTTCCGGTGCGGCTGTATATGCAGCGCGTTTGCTGGCACAACGTCCGGATTTTGCGGATAAGAAGATTGTAGTTCTTCTGCCTGATACGGGAGAGCGTTATCTGTCGACAGAGCTGTTTGCATTTGAGACTTATCCGCTGGATTAAGTACCAACTGTTTTTAGTATAAGTCACATCATCACAGTTCCCATTAAAGGAAACGGGCGTTCCCATGAGGGGAAACTGTAGTTCCCATTAGAGGAAACGAGCGTTCCCATGAGGAGAAACAATAGTTCCCATTAAGAGAAACGGCCGTTTATCTGTAAGTAACAAAATCTTTAATAGCATTATGAAAAAGTTTATTCTTTCTTTCCTTATATATATAATAGGTGTAACCCCTGTGTTTTCCCAAACTTATCAGGAACTGAGCGACCGTGCCATCGTCTGTACCGAACAAGATAGTCTGGCACAGGCGGAAAATTATATCCGTCAGGCTTTGAAACTGGAACCTGCTAATCCGCATAATGCCTTATTGTTTTCTAATCTCGGTACTATCCAGCGTCGGCAACGGGATTATGATCAGGCTTTAGAATCCTACACGTATGCCTTGAACATTGCTCCACGGGCTGTTCCCATTCTCTTGAATCGTGCCGCACTGAATCTTGAAATGGGACGGAATGAGCAGGCACGTGTAGACTATTCTTTAGTGCTGGATCTGGAAAAGGATAACCGGGAAGCACTCCTGATGCGTGCCTATATTTATGTGACCCAGCGCGATCTCAAGTTTGCCCGGGCAGATTATGAACGATTACTGAAGCTCGATCCTCAGAATTATAATGCCCGTTTAGGACTCGCCACTCTGGAGCAAAAAGATGGAAACTTACAGAAAGCCTTGGAGATATTGAATAAGATGTTGGTAGAAGATCCGCAGGATGCAGCCTTATACGTAGCACGTGCGGGGATAGAACAGGATATGCAGCATGTTGATCTGGCAATGATTGATCTGGAAGAAGCTCTAAAACTGAATCCTTCGCAGACGGAAGCCTATCTGATGCGCGGACAGATCTATCTGTCCCAGAAGAAGAAAAATTTGGCAAAGCAGGATTTTGAGAAAGCAATGTCTCTTGGAGTGCCGCAGGCGGATCTCAGGGGATTGCTACAGCAATGCAAATGATAAGTGGTTTACATCTTTAGTATATTATTTCTCATCCGCAGATAACACAGATTTAAAAGATCTTGATAAATAAAAAAACGTGTAATCCGTGTTATCTGCGGATGAAAAATGAATTATCATTTATGCCATAAGAAATCCCGCTAATGGGTTATTAAACGTATTTCTTAATTAACTCGACAAAATCCTTCCCGTATTTCTTCTTTTTATATTCACCGATTCCGCTGATATTGCCGAATGCTTCCATTGTAATAGGGCGGGCGGTGCTGAGTAAATGCAATACCTTGTCGGACAGTACAATATAAGCCGGTAGTGCTTCTTGATCTGCGAGCCTTTTCCGTAACGTACGCAGGGCTTCGAAAAGTTCTTCACTTTCCGTGTTCGGTAACCCCAATGGTAGCTCTCTGACCGGAATGGTTGATTTTTTCTTTCGTCCTTTGGCGGGTGCGAACTCTTCACGCCGGATTACTGCCAACCGTGCTTGCGCCCGCCCGAAGAGAACATCATTACCGCTGCTTGTTATTTTCAGATGGTTGTTCTCGTTGTATGCTATTTCAAAATAACCCAGTTGTAGCATTTGTAACAAGTAGTCCTGCCAGTCACGGGCAGGAACTTCACGTCCGGCACCGAAAGTTTTCAGTTGCTGGTAGCCTTTCTCTGATACATCCGGAGTATTATTTCCGCGCAAGATATCTACAAGAATACTCGTGCCGATCTGCTGTTCCGTACGGACGATAGCACTTAGAGCTTTTTGTACAATCACAGTTCCGTCAAAACGTTGGGGTGGATTCTTGCAGACATCACAGTTCCCGCAATCCTCTGTAGTGGCTTCTCCGAAATAACTCAACAGGATGCGACGCCGGCAAACATCAGCTTCAGCATATTGTTGCATACGTTGTAACTTCTCCAGGTTGATATCTTGTTGACCGCTTTCCGTCGCAAACTTGGTTAATAGAATGAGGTCGGCCAGAGAATAAAATAAGAGAGTATCACTTGGCAACCCATCTCGTCCGGCACGCCCAATCTCCTGGTAAAAACTCTCTATACTCTTAGGCAGATTGTAATGGATGACCCAGCGCACATTACTTTTATCAATTCCCATACCGAAAGCAATCGTGGCACAAACTATTTGTACACGGTCGTTGATGAAATCATCCTGTGCTTCATCCCTTCGGGCGGAGGATAATCCGGCATGATAAACGGCTGCGCGAAACCCTTGTTTTTGCAGCATCTGTGCCACTGTCTCCGTTTTGCTGCGACTCATGCAATAGATGATGCCGCTTTCACCGCGATGGCGACCAATGAAATCCAGTATGGCTTTACTTTTTTCTTTCTGTTGGTATCCCCGTTTTACGGTAAGACTCAGGTTGGGACGGTCGAAAGAAGAGATGAAAACCTTCGGTTGGTTGAGGTGTAACTGCCGTACAATATCTTCACGTGTAATTTTATCTGCCGTAGCTGTAAGAGCTATGACCGGAATATTCGGAAACATCTCGTGTATGAATCCCATTTGTGCATATTCCGGACGAAAATCATGTCCCCATTGTGAAATGCAATGTGCTTCATCAATGGCAAATAATGAGATGTGCATATCTCTTAAAAGATAGTTGGCTTCTGCTATTAATTTCTCAGGCGAAATGTAGAGTAATTTCAGCTTTCCTTCCATGCAAGAACGGCGTAGGGCGGCATTTTCCGTCTCATCGTTACTGCTGTTCAGTGCGCCTGCGGCTACGCCGTTGGCACAAAGTGATTCCACCTGATCTTTCATCAGGGAAATTAAAGGGGAAACTACTACGGCAGTTCCTTCGCACAACAGGGCCGGAAGCTGGTAACAAATGGACTTTCCACCTCCGGTAGGCATCAATACCAGGGAATCTCTTCCGGCTAGTAATGTGCGGATAATCTCTTCCTGTAAAGGGCGGAAACTATCGTAGCCAAAATATCGTTTAAGCGTCTGTATCATTTTCGTTGATAAAGTTTTATCCTGCAAAGGTACATTAATTATTGTATATAAAACAAGCTGGTAAACGTATTCATTTTATATCATAACCTCTTTTGCAAAAGTTAAAGTTTCTTATTAAATCGGCTTAAATACTACTTTTCAACCTTTTTCGTTGTTTATAGATCAAAAATATGTACGATAAAAGTTGCGTATTAGAAAAAAATGTCAGACTTTTGTAAAGTCTAAAGGAAAATCCTTCGGGCTTTCATTTTTTAACAAACCCTAACCAGTTAATTCAAATGAGTGATTTAGAAAACAAGAATCAGGAAGCGGCTACTAAGAAGCGCCCCTATAACCTGAGAGAGAAAAAAGAGAAGAATGCTGCTTACCGCTCGTTGATTCGTCCGGAATTGGCAGATGAGTTGTATGACAAGATATTGAATATCGTAGTTGTGCAGAAGAAGTACAAAGATCCCGATTACTCAGCTAAAGATTTGGCAAAAGAGTTGAAAACCAACACTCGCTATCTGTCTGCTGTAGTAAATTCTCGTTTTGGTATGAACTATTCATGCCTGTTGAATGAGTACAGAGTAAAAGATGCAAAACATTTATTGACGGATAAGAGATATGCCGACAAGAATGTAGAAGAAATCAGCACGATGGTAGGTTTTGCCAACCGTCAGTCTTTCTACGCTGCATTTTACAAAAATGTAGGTGAAACTCCTAACGGATATCGTAAAAAACACGCAGATAAAAAACAATAATTCTGCGTAGAACAATGTATAAAAAGGAAATATTCCGGAGCAACTGTTTCGGAATACTTCCTTTTCGTCTTTTCTAAATACCAACTCACATATCTCCCGACACATGAAGAAACAACTAATAGCATGTGCCGCTTTTGCATTGCTGACAGCTTGTAGCGGCTCGAAGACAACAACTGCCGAGGCAGATAAATTTGATTATACAGTGGAACAATTTGCAGACTTACAAATATTACGTTACCGGGTTCCCGGTTTCGAGAACTTGTCGCTCCAACAGAAAGAGCTGGTGTATTACCTTACGGAAGCTGCTTTGCAGGGCCGTGACATTCTCTTCGATCAGAATGGAAAATATAACCTGCGCATTCGGAGAACGTTGGAAGCTGTTTATACAGGATATAAAGGAGACAAAAATACGCCTGATTTTAAGGCGATGGAAGTGTACCTTAAACGTGTGTGGTTCTCTAATGGCATTCATCATCATTATGGTTCTGAGAAGTTCGTGCCGGGTTTTGCTCCCGAATTTTTCAAAGAGGCTGTGCTGAGCGTAGATACTTCTACATTGCCGCTGGCTGAAGGACAAACCGCGGAGCAATTATGCGATGAATTATTTCCGGTTATTTTTGATCCGGCTGTGATGCCGAAACGCGTGAACCAGGCAGCAAGAGAGGACTTAGTGCTGACTTCTGCTTGCAACTATTATGACGGTGTGACGCAGAAAGAAGCTGAAGACTTCTATAATGCAATGAAAGATCCGAAAGATGAAACGCCTGTTTCTTACGGTCTGAACAGTCGTCTGGTGAAAGAGAACGGCAAGATTCAGGAAAAGATTTGGAAAGTAGGTGGGCTGTATGGACAGGCTATCGATAAAATTGTATACTGGCTGAAGAAAGCGGAAGGCGTAGCTGAAAATCCGGAACAGAAGGCTGTGATTGCCGAACTGATAAAGTTTTATGAGACCGGTGATCTGAAGACTTTTGATGAATATGCTATCCTTTGGGTGAAAGATTTGAACTCCCTTGTGGACTTTGTGAATGGATTTACTGAAAGCTATGGTGATCCGTTGGGTATGAAGGCAAGCTGGGAATCATTGGTGAACTTTAAGGATATGGAAGCTACGCATCGTACTGAGATTATCAGTGGCAATGCGCAATGGTTTGAAGATCACTCTCCGGTAGATAAACAATTCAAGAAAGATGAAGTGAAAGGTGTTTCCGCCAAAGTGATTACGGCTGCTATTTTGGCCGGCGACCTTTATCCGGCAACGGCTATCGGTATCAATTTGCCTAACTCCAACTGGATACGTAGCCATCATGGTTCTAAATCTGTGACTATCGGTAATATTACGGATGCATATAATAAGGCGGCCCATGGCAACGGATTCAATGAAGAGTTTGTATATAGCGATGCCGAATTGCAGTTGATAGATAAATATGCCGATCTGACAGGCGAACTCCATACGGACTTACATGAATGTTTGGGACATGGTTCCGGAAAGTTGCTTCCGGGAGTTGATCCGGATGCTTTGAAAGCCTATGGCTCTACGATCGAGGAAGCACGTGCGGACTTATTCGGTCTGTATTATGTAGCTGATCCTAAGTTGGTAGAATTGGGACTGACACCCAATGAAGATGCTTACAAAGCAGAATATTATACTTATCTGATGAACGGCCTGATGACACAGCTGGTTCGCATTGAACCGGGTAATAATGTGGAAGAAGCCCACATGCGTAATCGTCAGCTCATTGCCCGCTGGGTGTTTGAGAAAGGTGCGGCGGATAAAGTAGTAGAACTGGTGAAGAAAGATGGTAAGACTTATGTGGTGGTGAACGATTACGAAAAACTGCGTGAACTCTTCGGTGAATTACTGTCCGAGATCCAACGTATCAAATCAACAGGCGACTATCAAAGTGCGCATGATTTGGTAGAAAGCTATGCAGTGAAGGTAGATCCGGCTTTGCATGCCGAAGTTCTGGAACGTTATAAGAAACTGAATCTGGCTCCGTACAAGGGATTTGTAAATCCGAAATATGAAGCAGTGGTAGATGCAGCCGGTAAGATAACCGACGTAAAGGTGACTTATGACGAAGGTTATGCGGAACAAATGTTGCGTTACAGTAAGGATTATTCTAATCTGCCTTCTATTAATAATTAACTATAAATCATTGTTTTGTGGATCTACATGAACAACTGAAAGAAATAAAGACACAGCTCCGCCTCTCTATGAACGGGGCTGTGTCTCAAAGTATGCGTGAAAAGGGGCTGGTCTATAAATTGAATTTCGGTGTAGAACTTCCCCGTATCAAGGCAATTGCCGAAGGGTATGAAAAAGATCACTCATTGGCGCAAGCTTTGTGGAAAGAGGATATCCGTGAATGTAAGATTCTGGCAGGGTTGTTGCAGCCGGTAGACAGCTTCTTTCCGGAGATTGCTGATATCTGGGTGGAAAATATTCAGAATATTGAAATAGCGGAACTTACTTCTATGAATCTGTTCCAGTATCTTCCTTATGCTCCTGCGAAGTCTTTTCAATGGATTGCCGATGAGCGGGAGTATGTACAGACGTGCGGTTTCCTCACCATTGCCCGCTTGCTGATGAAGAAGGGGGATATGAATGAACGTACTGCGAATGAATTTCTCGACCAGGCAGTTTGCGCTTTCATTTCCGGTTCCTACCACGTGCGCAATGCAGCTATGGCGGCCATTCGCCGCTTCATGCAGCATAGTGAAGAACATGCTTTCCAAGTGTGCCGTCGGGTGGAAGAGATGGAACATTCCGAATCGGAAGCCGAACAGTTGCTATATAATCTTGTAAGAGAAGAAATAGAATAAAGTGATAGGGTGATTACTCTATCACTCTTTTTTTGTTTTTTTTCCCCTTTCTCATTTGCTTTCCGCAAAAAAGGCTTAACTTTGTTGGCTGTAAAAAACTGCGCCGCCAAAATGGAAAGTCAGAATGTGAAAGATACGGTAAAGCAGATATTCACTGAATATCTCAACGCGAACGGGCATCGCAAGACTCCCGAACGCTATGCCATACTCGATACTATCTATTCCATTGATGGTCATTTTGACATCGATACGCTTTATTCGCTGATGGCTGACCAGGAGAATTTCCGTGTGAGCCGCGCGACTCTTTACAATACTATTATCCTTCTCATCAATGCACGACTGGTAATCAAACATCAGTTCGGAAACTCCTCCCAATACGAAAAGAGCTATAACCGTGATACGCATCACCATCAAATCTGCACGCAGTGTGGCAAGGTGACTGAATTTCAGAACGAAGAGTTACAGCAGGCGATTGGGAATACTAAATTGAGTCGGTTCAGTCTGTCGCATTATTCGCTTTACCTGTATGGATTGTGCAGTAAGTGCGACCGCGCTAACAAACGTAAGAAGAAAAATAATAACCATAAGAAAGAAAAATGAAAGTAGATGTTCTATTAGGATTACAATGGGGCGACGAAGGCAAAGGCAAAGTCGTTGACGTATTAACTCCGAGATACGATGTCGTGGCTCGCTTCCAAGGCGGACCGAATGCCGGACATACACTCGAGTTCGAAGGGCAGAAGTATGTGCTCCGTTCTATTCCCTCGGGAATTTTCCAAGGTGACAAGGTGAATATCATTGGTAATGGCGTAGTGCTTGATCCGGCTCTCTTCAAGGCAGAGGCTGAAGCATTGGAAGCATCCGGTCATAACCTGAAAGCGCGCTTGCATATCTCTAAGAAAGCGCATCTCATCTTGCCGACCCACCGCATATTGGACGCCGCTTACGAAGCTGCGAAAGGTGATGCTAAAGTAGGCACAACGGGTAAAGGTATCGGCCCTACTTATACCGATAAGATTAGTCGTAACGGTGTGCGTGTAGGTGATATCCTGCATAACTTCGAACAGAAATATGCTGAAGCCAAAGCTCGTCATGAGCAAATTCTAAAAGGTTTGAACTATGAATATGACCTGACAGAAATTGAAAAGGCCTGGATGGAAGGTATTGAGTACCTGAAGCAATTCCCGTTGGTAGACAGCGAGCATGAAATCAATAACCTGCTGAACGATAATAAGTCAGTACTTTGTGAAGGTGCTCAGGGGACGATGTTGGATATCGACTTTGGTTCATATCCGTTCGTTACTTCTTCCAATACTATTTGTGCAGGTGCATGTACCGGTTTGGGTTTGGCTCCTAATAAGATTGGTGAAGTCTATGGTATCTTCAAAGCATACTGTACACGTGTAGGTGCAGGTCCGTTCCCGACGGAACTGTTTGATAAGACAGGTGACCAGATTTGTACACTGGGACATGAGTTCGGTTCAGTAACAGGTCGTAAACGTCGTTGCGGTTGGATTGACTTGGTGGCGTTGAAGTATGCCATTATGGTAGACGGTGTTACCAAATTGATCATGATGAAGAGCGATGTACTCGATTCATTCGAAACAATCAAAGCCTGTGTAGCTTATAAAGTAAACGGTGAAGAAATCGATTATTTCCCGTATGACATCAGCGAAGGTCTTGAGCCGGTTTATGTTGAGTTGCCCGGTTGGGAAACTGACATGACGAGAATGCAGAGCGAAGATGAATTCCCAGAAGAATTCAATGCTTACCTGACGTTTCTGGAAGAACAACTTGGTGTGCCCATCAAGATTGTTTCCGTAGGTCCTGATCGTGGACAGACGATTGAACGTTATACAGAAGAGTAAGCCTAATTATATTATAATGAGATTACATCAGTATACATGCTGATGTAATCTCATTTTTTATTAACCCATCCGCATACTTATGATGAAAACACACCTTCTTTTATCCCTTTTGTTTGCAGCATCCTTTTTGCCTGCAAAAGCGCGGACTTATCAACCGTCTGCCGAGAATCTGAAAGCCCGTCAGGAGTTTCAAGACAACAAGTTTGGAATATTTCTGCACTGGGGACTATACTGTATGTTGGCTACCGGTGAGTGGACGATGACCAATAAAGATTTGAACTATAAAGAATATGCCAAACTTGCCGGAGGTTTCTATCCTTCCAAGTTTAGTGCGGCTGAATGGGTAAGTGCCATTAAGGCATCGGGAGCCAAATATATCTGCTTTACGAGTCGTCACCATGAAGGGTTCTCTATGTTTCATACCAAGTATTCTGATTATAATATTGTAGATGCAACCCCTTTCAAGCGCGATGTAGTAAAAGAATTGGCAGACGAATGTCATAAACAAGGTATTCGGCTTCATTTCTATTACTCCCATATCGACTGGTATCGTGAAGATGCACCTTGGGGGCGTACAGGGCGTGGAACCGGAAGACCTAATCCGAAGGGAGATTGGAAAAGCTATTATACTTTTATGAATAACCAGTTGACGGAGTTGTTGACGAACTACGGTCCGATAGGTGCTATCTGGTTCGATGGCTGGTGGGACCAGGATGCTAATCCGGATTTTGATTGGCAGCTACCGGAACAATATGCGCTAATACATCGCCTGCAACCTGCTTGTCTGGTAGGGAACAACCATCATCAGGTACCTTTTCCAGGGGAAGATATACAAATCTTCGAGCGTGATCTGCCGGGGGAAAACAGTGCCGGACTATCTGGGCAGGATGTCAGTCACCTGCCTCTGGAAACTTGTGAAACCATGAACGGGATGTGGGGATATAAGATTACCGATCAAGATTATAAGTCAACGAAAACATTAATACATTATCTGGTGAAGGCTGCCGGAAAGGATGCGAATCTACTGATGAATATCGGCCCTCAGCCGGACGGATGTCTGCCGGAAGTTGCAGTTCAGAGGCTGAAAGAAGTGGGAGAGTGGATGAAAGTGTATGGCGAAACGATTTATGGCACTCGTGGAGGTATTATTCCTCCACATGATTGGGGAGTGACAACACAAAAGGGAAACCGACTTTTTGTTCACATCCTGAACTTGAAGGATAATGCGCTTTATCTTCCATTGGATGGAAAAATGGTGAAGAAGGGCTTTCTGTTTAAAGATCAATCCCCGGTACGAATTGCCCGTACCGGACAGGGAGTGGTATTGCAATTACCGGAAGTTCCCGCAGATACGGATTACGTGATAGAGTTACAACTTGTTGGGCAATAGTCGGTTTTCGCTAATTCTTCCTAAAATATAAGGGAAACTGTAGTAAAGCTCACGGTTTCCCTTTATTTTTGGCAAACAATTTGTATTATATATAACAAACGACACATTTTTAATTACTAAAAACAGAAAAAGATTATGGAAGGAATGATAGGAATACAATGGATTATCTTTATTGGTATAGCTGTAGTCAGCTGGCTGGTGCAAATGAACTTGCAGAACAAGTTCAAGAAGTACTCCAAGATCCCTACCGGTAATGGAATGACGGGTCGTGATGTTGCCCTCCAGATGCTACATGACAATGGAATTTATGATGTTCAGGTGACACATACGCCGGGACAACTGACAGACCACTATAACCCTGCCAATAAGACAGTAAACCTGAGTGAAGGTGTATATGAAAGTAACAGTATCATGGCTGCTGCCGTTGCCGCTCATGAGTGTGGGCACGCAGTGCAGCATGCACGGGCTTATGCTCCGCTGACTATGCGTAGCAAGTTGGTGCCGGTGGTATCGTTTGCTTCACAATGGATGACCTGGTTGTTGCTGGGTGGTATCTTGCTGTTGAACACGTTCCCGCAGTTATTGCTGGCAGGTATTATCCTGTTTGCTATGACCACACTGTTCAGTTTCGTCACTTTGCCGGTGGAAATAGACGCAAGTAAGCGTGCATTGGTATGGTTGAGCCGTTCGGGCATTACGAACTCTTACAATCATAAGCAGGCTGAAGATGCACTTCGCTCCGCTGCTTATACCTATGTGGTGGCTGCATTGGGTTCATTGGCAACGCTGATTTACTACATTATGATATTTATGGGACGCAGAGACTAACTGCTGATTTTTCCCTGATTGGGAAAATTGTTTTTCTCAGTTAGGAAAATATATTTCTCCAGTTGGGGAAATAAAACTAATACAAAAGAGACCATCTATTCACTCAGAATAGATGGTCTCTTTGCGTTTAACAGATGGTCTGTTCACTGCGGACAAACCATCTGTTTTTTATTCCATCAGTTGGAACTTGCGACTGACTTTCATCAGGTTGATTGTATAAGTAACAACGTTCTGGGCTTCCTGTATCATTGTCAGATAAACCATGCTGACCTTGATGCTACCGGCCTGACTTTGAATGCGCTGTAACTCTTCACGCTTCAGGTGCGATAACTGTCCGTTCAGATCATTCGCTTTCCGGAGTTCATTCTCAAAGCTTTCATAATCGTTATTTTCCATCTTGTGACGACAAACTTGTAATAAGTAGATTATATCTTCCGTAACGTCAGAGAACTCACCTTTCTGAATGGTATCCAATGGCTTGAAGTTATTGTCAATATGTTCAAGACAAGGTTCACAGAGACGTCCGATGCTGTATACCAGTTCGCTGGCGAAATCATTACCTTGATAGTAGTAAAGACCTTTTTCCAATACCGTATTGTTGTCCAGACGACACATGGCGAGGGTCCCGGTACGTTTCATCTGCTTAATGAGTTGTTTTTCAAATTTTACTGAACCCATGGAACGACGTAATCCGCGAAGGTTTTCGTGCAGGAACGCCGTTACGGTACGTTCTAAGTTTTCTTCGGTAAATGCCAGTACCTTCACTAACTCTTCACGGGTATGTTTACGCAGCAGTTCCAGAATTTCTGCATTGTTGCTACTCTGCATCAGTTGTTTGATGGTTTCATTCCCTTTTTCTTTAGCTTTGCGTTTCTTGTACATCACCTGGCTACGAATGAGTGAGAATATTGCCAAGCCAATCAGCGCGATGATGGCAAATGTACCACCGAAGTGGATTATCATGGCAACGAAGAAACAGATGGTAAATGCGGCACCGGCTGTAATAAACCAGCCACCAATCACACTAAGTACACCTGTGATACGGAATACGGCAGAGTCACGTCCCCAGGCACGGTCGGCGAGGGAAGTACCCATGGCAACCATGAAAGTCACATAAGTGGTGGAAAGAGGTAATTTTAATGAAGTACCCAATGCAATGAGCAGACCTGCCAATACCAAGTTTACTGAAGCGCGAACCAGATCGAATGCAGCGCCATCGGCAAGGATGGCCTCGTCTTTGCGGAAGCGGGTGTCGAGCCAACGCTTCATACCTTCGGGCATCACTTTAGAAATATTATTGGACATTGTCATACTTAAACGTACCAGTGTGCGGGCAATCGGCGTGCTTCCGAAGTTCTCTTCTCCTTCATCCTGGCGGGCAAGGTCGACGGAAGTCTTGATTACATTATGTGCTTTTTTAGAAGTGCAGAGAGCGTATACCATGATGACACCTGCTCCGAAGAGAAAATACCAGGGTGTTTTGGCGGGACCGAGAAGTGAGGACATCAGGAAACCGTCCGGCGAACTGCCTGCTCCATTAGTGGTAAAGTCGATGAAAGAAGAATATCCGGCTAAAGGTACGCCTATGAAGTTTACGAGGTCATTGCCAGCAAAGGCGAGAGCCAGAGCGAAAGTACCCAGCAAAACCACTACTTTGAATACATTGATTTTGAGCCAGTGCAGTACTTGCATGAGTATCGTGAAAAATATGAAACAGAAACCGATCAGCATAACCGTGTTGTCCTGTATCCATTGTTTGTTGTCGGGAGTCATGAATGAGCTGTCCTTCAAACCTTTTATCAGCATGAAATAGATGATGGACGTAACGGCAATACCTCCGAAGATCCCGATGCTGTATTTCATCTTCTTCTTGTAGTTGAAAGTGAACACCACGCGTGCCAGCCATTGTACCAGCATACCGAAGAAGAAGGCGATAGCGACAGAAACGAAGATTGCCATAATGACGGACAACGCTTTGTCTGTGTTTATGAGATCACCTAGTCCCAGCGTATCACTGCCTTGCACCTTGATCAGTGCCAATGCGAATGTACCTCCGAGTAACTCGAATACCATGGATACGGTAGTGGAAGTCGGCATACCCATTGTGTTGAAAACGTCCAGCAGCACAACGTCCGTCAGCATCACGGCAAGCAGGATGCACATGATTTCGGCAAAGTAGAAATGCTGTGGTTGATAGATACCGTGCCGGGCGATGTCCATCATTCCGTTGGACAACGCTGCACCGATGAATACGCCTATACCGGCTATAAACAGTACGGTTTTGAAAGAAGCAGCTTTTGCCCCGACTGACGATTGAAGAAAATTGACTGCATCATTACTGACGCCCACAATGAGGTCGAACACCGCAAGGACGAACAGGAAGATGACAATGCATAGATAAATAGTTTCCATAATAATGTATTTTATTTCTGGCTGCAAAGGAACGTAAATCGTGTTGCAGAGAAATGTCATACATATTACATAGATGTTACAAAACTATTCGGTTTTCTCCTTCAGGTATTCATAAAAAGTATATTGTGAACGTACTTTTTCCTTTTGCGGATGAGCTGATTTCCAACAGTTACGCAGATTCTCATCTACAAAACAGGCTTTACGCTTATCTGAGAGCTGGATAGAAAGCATATCTATCAATTCCTGCTTTGCATCCGGATCCAGTATGGGGGTGATGGCCTCGATGCGACGGTACAGATTACGCCGCATCCAGTCCGGTGAGCCGAGGAATAGTTTCGGATTTCCTCCATTACCGAAATACCATATACGCGCGTGTTCCAGAAATGTATCCACAATACGTGTGACACGAATGTTACGACTGTATGTTTGCCCCGGTATCAGGCAGCAGATGCCACGGACAATCAGGTCTATTTCCACACCGGCTTGCGAGGCTTCATACAGACGGTTTATCATAGTAGGATCTTGCAGTGCATTCATCTTTAGTATGATGCGACCGACTTTTCCTTTTTTCGCCAGTTCCATTTCATGATCAATCAGACGGTTCAGTTCCGGTATCAGGTTAAAACGTGCTACCAGTAAGCGATGGAACTTCAGATTCTCTTTACCTTGAAGGGTACGGAACAAGTTGTACAGATCGTTCACGATGATCCGGTTACAAGTAAATAGACCACTGTCTGCGTAGAGCGTAGCCGTCTTTTCATTGAAGTTACCGGTGCTGATATAGGCATAACTGGTTAGTTTTTTCCCTTCCGCGTTGCGCCGAAGGACGAGGGCGACCTTGGCATGTACCTTTAATTTAGGAATACTATATATGATATTAATGCCCGAAGCTTTCATCATTTCAGCAGTGGCAAGGTTGTTTTCTTCGTCGAAGCGGGCTTTCAGTTCCACAAAAACAGTAACCTTTTTGCCATTCTGTGCGGCGGCTATCAGAGTATTGATTACAGCGGAGTTCTCGGCAACCCGGTATTGTGTTACCATGATTTCACGCACGGTAGGTTCGTGTACGGCTTCGTACAGGAAGTGGATGAAATGTTCGAATGAATGGTAAGGATAATGTAACAGCAAATCCTTTTTCTCCACATAGCGGAATATGGATTCCCGTTCATCAAGGCAGGTCAGTTTCATCGGTTGCGGCTTCCGTATAGGGTGTATATTGGGGTTGGGATTAGGCAAATGGCGCAAGTCTTCCAGGTTGAGATGCTTGTCTCCCGGAACTAACTCGCGGCGGTCGATATGGAAAGCGTCCACCAGGAAATCAAGAAAATCCTGCGGCATGGCACGGTCATACACAAAGCGGCACACATCTCCTATCTTGCGTTTCTTTACTTTAGTCTTTACCTGTTCGATGATTTCGGAAGTGTTGGCGGCATCGTCTATCAGTATATCCGCATCGCGCGAAATCTTGATGCAATAACTGCTTTCTACATCATAGCCCGGAAAGATAACATCCAGATTAGCCTTGATGATATCCTCTATGAACATCAGATAATAGTTGTTTCCTACTTTGGGTAACTCTATGAAACGTGGTACTTTGCTGTACGGCTGTTTCATTACGAAATATTGCGTACGTCCCGGAGCACCGGGCGGCAATCCTTTCTGTTGAAGACGGACGGCAAGATACAGACGGTTATCGCGCAGAAACGAAATGACCTTGTCCTTGGACACCGGCACAGGTTGCAGGAACGGGAAAATTTCTTCCCGGAAGAAACGTCGCACGAAGTCGTGATGGAAGGGTTCCACATTTCGGCTCTGATAGAAAATGATATGATTTTTCTTCAGGGCAGGAAGTATCTTTTGCTCGTAGATACGGATACGGTCCTCCATTTGGCGGTTTACTTCAAGGTTTATCGCATCCACCAGTTCGATGGTAGACTGTACGGTTTCCTCGTCACTTTGTGCGGCACCGGTAGCTATTGCTTTATGGTCGGCAACACGTATCTTGTAGAACTCTTCCAGGTTGGAAGAATAAATGGATATAAAGTTAATGCGTTCATACAGAGGCAAGGTGTCATCTTCCGCTTCCAACAGAACGCGGTAATTGAATGACAGCCAACTAATGTCCCGTTTAAAATATTGATATTGGTTTTCCATACTCATCAAGATTTGCCCAAATATAGTTACCTTTGCACAGATAAACAAAAGAAAGATGACAAAAGTTGGTTTATTATCCGATACACACGGATATTGGGATGAAAAGTATCTGCAATATTTTGAAACGTGTGATGAAATCTGGCATGCCGGTGACATCGGTTCGCTGGAAGTGGCGCAGAAGTTGGCGGCATTCCGTCCTTTCCGTGCCGTGTATGGCAACATTGACGGGCAAGACATCCGTCAGGTTTATCCGCAAATCAACCGTTTTACTGTTGACGGTGCTGAAGTGCTGATAAAACATATTGGCGGCTATCCGGGCAATTACGATCCTTCCATACGGGGAAGCATTCTGGTGCGTCCGCCCAAACTTTTCATTAGCGGACATTCTCATATATTGAAGGTGAAGTATGACAAAACACTGGATATGCTGCACATCAATCCGGGTGCCGCAGGTATGTCCGGATTCCATAAGGTACGCACAATGGTCCGTTTCATTGTTGACAATGGAGTGTTCAAGGATCTTGAAGTAATAGAGTTGGCAGGTTGAGAAAGCTCCTAAAAATAAATTAAATTATTTTGTACTACATTTGCTTTGCATTATCTTTGCGGTCTGAATAGCAAATTGAGAGCCGTGGGGCTTGGTCCTCCTTCTTATTTTATTCTATATTTGTATCAACCGAAAAAAGAACTGAAATATGAAAGGAATTATTCTTGCCGGTGGTAGCGCCACCCGCCTTTACCCCTTATCAAAGGCTATTTCCAAGCAGATTATGCCGGTTTATGACAAGCCGATGATTTACTATCCGCTTTCCACGCTTATGTTGGCGGGGATACGCGAAGTGTTGATTATTTCCACTCCACGTGACTTACCCATGTTTCGCGAATTGCTCGGTACGGGTGAAGAGCTCGGAATGTCCTTCTCTTATAAGATACAGGAGAAACCCAACGGACTGGCACAGGCTTTTGTCCTGGGGGCCGAGTTTCTGAACGGTGAACCGGGATGTCTTATCCTGGGTGATAATATGTTCTACGGTCAGGGCTTCTCTGCTATGCTGAAGCGTGCCGCTTCGATAGAAAAAGGCGCATGTATCTTCGGCTATTATGTAAAGGACCCGCGTGCCTATGGCGTGGTGGAATTCGATGCCGACGGCAAAGCCATTTCGCTCGAAGAGAAGCCTGCGCAACCCAAAAGCAACTATGCCGTGCCCGGTCTTTATTTCTATGACTCTACTGTCACTGCCAAGGCTGCCGCTTTGAAGCCGTCTGCCCGTGGCGAATATGAAATCACCGATCTTAACCGCCTGTATCTGGATGAAGGCACACTGAAAGTTGAAATCTTCGGCCGTGGTTTTGCATGGCTCGATACGGGTAACTGTGACAGTCTGTTGGAAGCAAGCAACTTTGTGGCTACCATACAGAACCGACAAGGTTTCCGCGTCAGCTGTATCGAAGAAATAGCCTGGCGCAAAGGTTGGATAGATGCCGATCAGTTATATCGTCTTGGTGAACAACTCGGCAAAACGGAATACGGTACATACCTGATGGAACTTGCCAATTCCCACCGTTGAGAAAATCATAAATTATAAATCATAAATCATAAATCAATGAAGACTTATCTCGTAACCGGTGCAGCCGGGTTTATCGGCGCGAATTATATCAAGCACATTCTGGCAAAGCATGATGATGTCAAGCTTGTGATACTGGATGCTTTGACTTATGCCGGCAACCTCGGTACCATCGCCAAAGACATTGATGATGAACGTTGTATCTTCGTGAAGGGTGACATTTGCGACCGTGTATTGGCTGACGAACTGTTTGCCAAGTTCAAATTCGACTATGTGGTGAACTTTGCCGCTGAAAGTCATGTAGACCGCAGTATTGAAAATCCGCAGCTTTTCCTGGTTACTAACATTCTGGGTACGCAGAACCTGCTGGATGCAGCGCGTCGTGCCTGGGTGACGGGTAAGGATGAAAATGGTTATCCTACCTGGCGCAAGGGTGTACGCTATCATCAGGTTTCTACCGATGAAGTATATGGCTCATTGGGTGCCGAAGGATACTTCACGGAGCAAACTCCGCTTTGCCCGCACAGTCCTTACAGTGCTTCCAAGACAAGTGCCGATATGGTGGTTATGGCTTATCATGATACGTATAAGATGCCGGTAACCATTACCCGCTGCTCCAATAACTACGGTCCGTATCATTTCCCCGAAAAGCTGATTCCGCTGATTATCAAGAATATTCTGGAAGGAAAGAAGCTTCCTGTTTATGGTGACGGTAGCAATGTGCGCGACTGGTTGTATGTGGAAGACCACTGCAAAGCTATCGACCTGGTAGTTCGCGAAGGCGTAGAAGGTGAAGTGTACAATGTAGGCGGTCATAATGAAAAGACCAACCTCGAAATCGTGAAGCTGACTATTGCCACTATCCACCGATTGATGACAGAGAAACCGGAATATCGTGAAGTTCTGAAGAAGAAAGTGAAGGATGAAGACGGTCAGATTGATATCAGCTGGATTAATGAAGACCTGATTACCTTCGTGAAAGACCGTCTCGGCCATGACCAGCGCTATGCCATCGATCCGGCAAAGATCACTGCCGCTTTAGGCTGGTATCCCGAAACGAAATTCGAAGACGGTATCGTGAAGACTATCGAGTGGTATCTGAATAATCAGGACTGGGTGGAAGAAGTAACCAGCGGTGATTATCAGCACTATTACGAGAAGATGTACGGAAAGAGATGATAACTCTCATTTCATCATTGCTATTATAACACTAAGAAGAATCCCCATAAACAGCATATTGCGCGAAGTCTCGCCCAGTATGCTGTTTAATTTTTTACCGCCTCGTATCTTTACCATGCGTTTCCAGGTAGTTACGTGGAAATAAAGGTAGGTGAAAGGCATGAAGATACCTGCATAGTTCCAGCCTTGGGCAAACCAGAAGGAAAGCAACGTCGCGATGATGCCGAGCCAGAGGTAAAGGTATCTGCCGAAAGGTTCTCCGAAACGGACGATGAGCGTACGTTTTCCACTGAGGGCATCCTGATCGCGGTCGCGATAATTGTTCACAACTAATAAGGTATCTATTACCAGTCCGCTGATGAGCGAAGCAATGATGACGTTTGGGGTGAATGTATATGCCTGCACATAGTATGTGCCGCCTACCGGAACAAAGCCGAAGAATATCAGCACCAGTAAGTCGCCCCAACCTTGATAGGAGAGGACGGTGGTATAAAGAAAGGCAAATATTACGCAGAATACTCCCAGCACAATGAGTTCCCATCCACCATGGGGCAGTTCTCCCCAACTTGTGTATAGCAGTCCGAGACCGGAAAGACAGGAAAGAATGACAATGACACCGATTCCCACTTTCATGGCTCCCGGTGTAATCCAGCCTTGTGCGCAGGCACGTTCCGGCCCCAGGCGGTCGGTACGGTCGGTACCTTTCAGGAAGTCGAAGAGGTCGTTGATGAAGTTGGCGGCGATCTGCATACCGCAGGCAAAGAGCATACACAGCAGAGCGGGAACAATTTTGAATTGTCCATCGGCAAATGCCAGTGAAGTACCTATCAGCACAGGAATGATAGCTCCCGTCAAGGTTTTGGGACGGGCTGCAAGGAGCCATGCACGGGGGGAATTCTGTTTGATCTCTTTCATATTCCGGTTTTAGAAGTAAGTTTTCATTTATCAATTTTGTAGCAAAGATACAGAAAATGCCTATCTTTGTGTTCGTTTATGATGAATAATGTGCTCATTTGCGATGAATAATATACTTGCCTATGATGAAGAATTTATTTTATATATGCGTCCTTTCCTTACTATTCTTTTCTTCCTGTAAGTCGGGTAGCAGTATGTTTTCGTCTTCCAAGTCCGGTTCCGGATATAAAGGCATCAGCCGGGTAAGGACTTATGAATTTACCCATCCCGATGTACCGACCGCTTTCGATGGTTTTCGTATTGCTTTTATATCCGACTTGCATTATAGAAGTCTTTTCAAAGAGAAGGGACTGGCCAATTTAGTCAAGTTGCTCAATAGCCAGCATGCAGATGCTTTGTTGATAGGTGGTGACTTGCATGAAGGTTGCGAATATGTTCAGCCCCTTTTGGCTGCCCTGTCCGGGGTGAAAACACCGATGGGGACGTATGTCGTACTGGGCAATAATGACTATGAAGCCTGTTATGATGATATTGTACGTGAATTGCAGAAGTACGGTATGCACTTGCTGGAACATAAAGTAGATACTTTGAGACGGAACGGAGAAGAAATTTTGATTGCCGGTGTGCGTAATCCTTTCAATTTAAAGAAGAATGGCACATCTCCCACACTTGGACTTTCACCCGATGATTTTGTCATTCTGCTGACGCATACGCCTGACTATGCGGAAGATGTTCCCATTACGAATACCGATCTCGTACTTGCCGGACATACTCATGGAGGGCAGGTCACTCTATTTGGCTTGTACGCACCGATCATTCCATCCCATTATGGCAAGCGTTTCCGCACCGGATTGAAATACAACTCGCATCACATACCGATGATTATAACCAATGGCATCGGTACATCCAATAAGAATATCCGGCTCTTTGCCCCCAGCGAAGTGGTGATGATTATACTGCATCAGCAGAAAGATTAATACCTTTCGCCCCTTTCATTACTATCTTCTCCTCTGTTCTCCCTGACCTGTCATACAAAAGATGCCATCTTTCGCTACAAAAGATGGCATCTTTAACATCATTAGATGGCATGTTTTACATCAAAAGATGGCATCTTTTGCATGTTCACTCACCGGGTAAGAGTACAATACCCAGCTTCTTCTTGCCATCCATCTTTACTGTTACAGGTTGTTCGAAGTGGACATGCCGCAGATACTTGCTTTCGTGTACGGCCGGTTGTGCATTCAGGAAGTCCTGATCATACACGCCATCATTCATAAAGGCATTAATAGTGAAGTAGCCCACACCGAACGAAGTCAGATTCTGGAAGAAGTGGGTCCCTTGGCTGGGATCTACGCGATAATTCGTCAATCCGGCTTCCACAATGACGCGGGCGGCACTGATATGTGGCCATTTTACAGGAATACCCAGCCATGTGTCACTGCTACCCCAACGTCCGGGCCCAACGAGAACATAATTCCTGCCTTCATCAAGGAATTGCTGGTTCAGTTTCTCTATTTCCCAGGCAATCTCCTGATTGTGTGATGCGCTGTAATCATCCGTCTTCACATAGATGACATCATAGATATCATTCATAATTCCATGTCCCAGGGAATTGTAGGAGCGAAGCAGTACTTTATCATCCGGTATGGCTGTCAGATCTTCATCTAGCATCTCTTTCGTATCTACGATGGGACGTATCTGCAACAGGTAGAAAGTACCCGATTTGTCCTGTTCCCGACTCATGGTGGCGGCAAATTCTATTTCGACGGGGCGGCGCATTTCCTGTTCACCGTATTTCAGTACCAGTTGCAGTATGCGTGCCAACGGGAAAACGTCGTGTTGCAGGATATTGGCGAAGGTAATGACTTTGCGCCCGCCGGGATATAGACCGTCACGGATAATCTGGTCGTAGGGATCGTAGGTAGAGGCTATATAATTCAGTGCTCCGTCCTTTTCCGCCTCTTTCACGTGCAGTTTCAACAGGTTGAAGCCGTCGTCCATAGAAAAGTCATGTCCGGCATTGCGTAGGTCGAGAGCGTAGAAACGGGTTTGCGTCTCTTTCAGTGCTATTTCCATTTCGCTGGTCTGCAATATCTGGTGGGGATGATATGGAGAGAAGCGGAGCGTCATGCCACCGTCTACGATATATTTTCCCAAACCGAGGGCGAGGTTCACAGTACCTTCTTCGGCTTTTTCATCACCGATAGGATAATAGTTCAGCGAGCGTGCCACACCGGACATACTGGGGTAGTAACGGTCACCATATTGGTTGCCGACTACCTCTTGCAGAATGACCGCCATCTTTTCCTGATCGATGACATTGCTTGTGGCCTGCATATATGCTTTACTGTCGCGGAAGTAGACCGAAGCGTACACGCCTTTTATGGCATCGGACAACATACGAAGCATTTCGTATTTATCATCCAGATAGGGGATCATATACGTATTGTATATTCCGGCAAAAGGCTGATAGTGTGAATCTTCCAGCAAAGAAGACGAACGGATGGCAAGCGGAGACTTCACTACATCAAAGAAGGTAAAGAAGTCTTCTACCAGTCGGTCGGGTAACTTCGCTTTCAGGAAGTATCGCAGAATCACATCGTCCTCCGCATCCGAAAGGGCTACCTGATACAGATTGTTTGTCTCCATAAACTCGTCGAAGACATCAGTACAGAGCACTACGGTCTTGGGTATGGCAACGCGGGCGTTATCGAATTCTTCGAATTCAGGGTGATGCTTCACCATATTGTCGATGAAAGCGAGGCCGCGCCCTTTACCTCCCAATGAACCGTCACCGATGCGGGCGAAGTTGGAGTAGCGGTCGAAACGGTCACGCTTGAACACGGCTACCACACCCTGGTTCTTCATCTTGCGGTATTTCACAATTGCTTCGAAGATGATTTTACGGTGGGCATCCACATCTTGCAAACTGTTCCAGGTGATAGGTTTCAGAAACTCTGCTACCGGGAACATGGCGCGTGAATAGAGCCAACGGCTGACATGGTTGCGGCTGATATGATAAAGGAATGACTCTGCCGGTACGGCAAAAAGGATGTTTTGTAATTCCTTCAGGTTCTTTACACGCGCTATCTCTTCCAGCGTGTCGGGATTGCGGAAGATGAAGTCACCGAAACCGAAATTGTCCGATACGATGCGTCGCAGGTCTACGTCCATCTTCTTGGAATTCTTATCGATAAAGGCGGCGCCATATTTTGAAGCATAAAGCGCATTCTCCGATTCGGACGACTGAATGATGAGCGGTACGAAGGGATCTTCCTTGCGGATGGCAGCGCAAAGCTTGATACCCGCAAGTCCGTCCTTTTCACCACGTTCCACACGTGGAAAGCGGACATCGGTAATGACTCCTAATATATTATTCTTGTATTTCTCGTAAATGCCTATAGCTTCTTCGTACGTACGGGCCAGTACAATCTTCGGACGTCCACGCATACGCAACGTCCGCTGATGGGCATTCAATGCTTCGGTACTGAACTCCTGGCTCTGCTTCAATACAAACTTATAGAGGTTGGGCAATATGGATGAATAAAAACGGATACCGTCCTCCACAACCAGAATCACCTGCACACCTACTTCATTTACGTCGTGTTCCAGGTTCATCTTGTCCTCTATCAGTTTGATGATAGACACCAGTAGGTCTGTGTTTCCCAGCCAGCAGAAGATATATTCAAAAGGACTCAGGTCTTCGTTGGCGATGCGTTTGGTGATGCCGTGGCTGAAAGGGGTCAGTATCACCATGGGAATATGTTCGTAAAGGCTCTTGATGTGTCGCGCCACATCGAAACTGTCGTTATCTCCCGTTCCCGGCATACAGATGATGAGATCGAACGGTACGGTAGAGAGTTGTGCCAAGGCTTCCTCACAAGTCGATACCTGGGTAAAGCGGGGTGGATAGCGCAGAGAAAGTGAAGTATATTCATTAAAGATTTTTTCGTCAATGCGTCCGTCGTCTTCCAGCATGAAAGCGTCATAAGGATTGGCTATCAGAAGGACGTTGAAGATGCGTCGCGTCATCAAGTTAGCGAACTGCGTGTCTTTGAAATAGAGCTGGTTTAATTTAAGCTTGCTGAGCATGGCTTATCACGGTTTATTGGTTTGATGGACAAAAGTAATAGAAATCAAACCTATTTGGATAGTTTTTAAACCACTTTTTTTATATTTGTGTCTAATATTGCATCCGCGAAACCTATAAATGTGTAATGCAGGCAGATAATAACGATATTATGATAAAATACATTTTCATCTTACTTATATTTCTCCTTCAATGCTTCACTTTATTTGCCGGTTCGTTTCGTCCCCTGAGTATAAAAGAAGGGTTGAGCAGTCGGCAGGTGTTCCAGGTCAGTAAAGATTCTGCCGGTTTTATATGGGCCTATACCCATATGGGGGTAGACCGGTATGACGGCAATGAAATAAAACACTATCAGCTGGACGAAACGGTGGAGTCCAAAGATCATATCCTGTCTTCCACTACCATGACCTGCGATTATTCGGGGAATATCTGGATTGCTTTGAAGAACGGGAAGATATACGCGTACGATAACCGGACGGATGCTTTTCAACTGCGTGTCGATGCATCCGGATATCTTTCTTCTCCGGTCTTGAATAATATCCTTTTTGATGCGGACAACCGCCTTTGGGTGTGTATGTCAACGGGTGTTTACTGTTGGGAAGAAGAATCCGGCTTATTGCTTGCCGGGTTGGAGGGCCAATGCGTCAATTGCATGGTGCAGACAGATGATACCGAATTCTGTGCCGGAACCAATCAAGGTATCTATCGGCTGAAGCGAGCGAATAAAACCGGTTTTTCTTCAGAGGAAGCGATACCTCTTCCCGCGGAAATGCATGTCAAATCGTTGTATGCTTCCGGAGATAAATTATTTGTAGGTACTTTTTCCGACGGGGCTTTTGTCGTGGACAAATCAACAAGGAAAGTGCGGTCTTTCAAAGAGTTCATCCCCCATGTTCCCATTCGCGCTTTTGCACAGGCTCCCGATAACACCTTGCTGATAGGAGCCGATGGTGCCGGTGTTTTCCAGATAGACAGAACCACGGAACGACTTCTGAAGCATTATATCACCAATGAAGATGATGAAAGAAGTCTGAATGGTAATACCGTTTCTGATATCTGTGTAGATGAATTTGGCGGCATTTGGGTGAGTACCTCCACCAATGGCATCAGCTATTTAGACCCCAATATTCCTGATGTAAGGAGAATGAAGCATGAACAGAATAATACCAATTCCCTGAAATCGGATCATATCAATGTCATATTTCAGGATTCGGAGGGAGATTGCTGGTATGGCACAAACAATGGGATCAGCCTTTACCAATCCAAACAGCGCCAATGGAAGCACTTCCTGGATGGTACAGGGCATGGCTCTAAAGTAGTGTTGGCTCTTGCTGAAGACTCAAGAGGAAACATCTGGGCCGGCGGATATGGCATCGGTCTTTATGCCATTCATAAGCGAACAGGTAAGGTGCAAAAGATGGAAAAACGGAAAACCGGTTCGGACAAGGGTGTGGCAACCGATTACATTTATGCTATCCATGCGGAAGGTGATTGTCTTTGGGTAGGAGGTATTGAAGGCGAATTTACACGCTATAATATGCTGACGGATACTTATACCTATTATCCGATTGATTGTGTAGGAGACTTGAGGGCCGGTAAAGACGGTTCATTACTGATAGCAGGATGTAGTGGTCTGGCTATTTTTGATAAAGCTACGGGGGAAATACAGTGGCACCAGAAGTTCGGGGACATTTCCCTGCACTATCCTATCCGATGTCTATTGCAATCTTCATCCGGGGATATATGGCTTGCCACCGACGGAGAAGGATTGGTGCGTTTCAACCCTGATAGAGGAGAGGCGCGTGTCTATACTACGGATAACGGTCTTGCCTCCAATTCCATCAATAGCCTGTTGGAAGATAACGACGGCCGTATCTGGTTCAGTACGGAAAAAGAGCTCTATTGTCTGGACTTATCAAAAGATATTCTGATCAGTGCAAATGATTTTCTGGATATCACCTGGGGATATTATAACCCTAATGCAGCCTTTAAACTGAATGACGGATGTCTTGCTTGGGGTACGGCGGAGGGAGTGATCACCTTTTCTCCTTCGCTGGACTTCGGACAGCATGGTCCTGTCAAACTGATACTAACAGATTTTAAATTGCTTTATGAGTCGGTGAAGGCGGGTATGAAAGGTTCCCTTTTAAAGACTAATATCAACGATACGCAGAAGATCGGCTTGAACTATAATCAGAATTCATTCTCCATCTCTTTCTCTGCCATCAATTTTATGGCTCCGCACAGAATCAGGTATGAGTATATGTTGGAGGGGCATAATGAAGAATGGGAACATTCCAATTCGGTGCGGAGCGTGAACTATATGGACCTTTCTTCCGGTACATACACATTCCGGTTGCGGGCATTTGATAAATATACCGGGCAACGGATAGGGGAGCGCAGTCTGAAGGTGGTAATCAATAGTCCTTACTGGGTTTCATGGTGGGCATTGCTGTTTTATTTTATATTGCTTTCTGTTTTTGTTTACATCTTTGTGCAGTATCGGAGGCATAAGACCAATGAAGACCGGGTAAAGGAGAAGATACGTTCCTTTATCAGCATAGCGCATGATATACGCACCCCGATCAGTCTGATAAAGGCACCCCTGAGCGAACTTGAAACACAGCGGGAACTTCCGGAAGAAAGTAAGAAGATAGTGGCGGTAGCTGTGAAGAATGCCGAGAAACTGTTGAGTATGGTTACTCAGTTGTTGGACTTACAGAAAACGGAACTGCATGCCGAATGCCTGAAAGTCTCTCCTTACGATATCAAAGCTTATCTGGAAGAAAAGATAGCGGAGTTCCACATGGCCGTCCTGCAAAAGGGAGTGGAAATTCAGTTGAAGGCAGAGGCGGACATGCCGCAGGTGTGGATGGATCGGGATAAGATGGATCATATTGTGGACAATCTCCTTTCGAATGCCTTGAAATATACGGAGAAAGGGATTATCTATATTACGGTAAGAACAACGAAGAAGAAATGGTTGATTGAAGTAAAAGATACAGGTATCGGCATTCCGAAGGAAGAACAAGGAAATATCTTCCATGAGTACTATCGGGCACAGAATGCCATGAACTTTCAGGAAACGGGTTCAGGTATCGGACTGATGATTACACGGAGGATTGTGAAGCAGCATCACGGTGATATTTCGTTTAGCAGTACGGAAGGTAAAGGGACGACATTTACCGTTACATTCCCGTTGAAGATAAAATCGGGGATCGTTGTTGAGCGAAAAGAAAATACTCAGGAAATACCCGCTGTTGATACCTTCCCGGAGCAGGAAGATGCCGGCAAGTATGTGTTGCTTCTGGCTGAGGATGATAAAGATATGAGGGAGTATCTGATGAACAGTTTGTCATCAGAATATAAAGTAATCGGAGTGCCCGATGGCGGGAAGGCTTTGCAGATGGCGAGGGAGATCAACCCGGATATCATTATTTCGGATATTGTCATGCCCGTGTTAGAAGGTGATGAATTGTGCCGTATACTGAAATCTTCTGTCGATACGAGCCATATTCCTGTGATACTATTGACGGCTCTGAGTGAAAGGGAGAATATCATATTCGGACTCGAAGCCGGGGCGAATGATTATATAATCAAACCTTTCGACCTCTCTGTCCTGAAAGTCCGGATACGGAATATCCTCCAGAACAGGCAGCATCTTCGCGATACGGTGTTGTCCATGGATACTCCACCGGAAGATACAGATTATACCAGCCAGCTGGACAAGGAGTTTATGGATAAAGTGATGGAAGTGATCGATGAAGAACTTTCTAATTCAGAATTCTCTATCAACGACTTTTGCCGTATGCTGGGCATGAGCCGTACTTCCGTCTATAATAAGATCAAGACCTTGACCGGGCAGGGACCCAATGATTTTATCCGTATTGTCCGTTTGAATAAGGCGAAAGAACTTCTGGCTTCCCGAAGATTTTCGATTGGTGAAGTATCTTCCATGGTTGGATTTTCTGACTCAAAATACTTCAGTACTTGCTTTAAAAAGCAGTTTGGTACGAGTCCCAGCAAGATTTAAAGTATTAAAGATAGCTTTTTAACCACCACGGACAGGGATCAAACCTTTTTTGTTAGATAATCAACTTCCGTTTTCCTGATAGTGCGTAATATTGTGGACAGTAAACAATATAAAAAACGCAATAAAGAATGGAAACTTATTTAGGTCTTGATTTGGGTGGAACCAAGCTACTGATTGGTGAGGTGGACAGCCATGGTAATATTTTAAGGTATAAGAAATATGACTCCGGATATTTTAATCAGCAAGCTGCTTCGGAAATCATAAAGTCATCACTCGATGATTATATCCGTACGGTGGGCTGGTGCGACCAGAAACCTGTCGGTATGGGAGTCGGGCTGATAGGTCGTGTAGATCCTAATCAGGGTATTTGGTTACAGATTGATCCGAGCCGGACACAACCGATAGCACTGGCAAAGGAATTGTCGGATATTTATGGTATTCCCTGCCATATAGATAATGATGTGAAAAGCGCCACTCGCGCCGAACGCGTCTGGGGATTCGGACAAATTTCCAAGAACTTTATTTATATTAATGTAGGTACAGGTATTGCTGTCGGTACGGTTATCAATGGCAGGCAGATACGTGGCAGCCACTTCAACGCGGGTGAGGTGGGGCATGTGCGTGTGGGGGTGAACCTCGGCATTAAGTGTGGTTGTGGAAGAATGGATTGTGTGGAGGCCATTGCCGCCGGTATCGGTTTTGATAATTGCGCCCGTCTTCTCCGCAACCGGTATGAAACGAATCTGCATATCCCGGCAGAAAAGGGAGAACGGGTACTGATCAGCGAAGTCTTTGCGCTAAGCCAGAAAGGAGATCCTCTGTGTGTGGCTCTGGTTGAAAATGCCTCGGAAGCTTTGGCAAATCTTATCATGAATCTGGTACGGGTTACTGATCCTGATACGGTGGTATTGGGTGGAGGCATTGTGTCCGACGGATATATCCATGAGAAAATACTGGAGAAACTTCATCCTACTACGATGCGCTTTGTAACCAATGGTGTGGTAATCACTAAACTGAACCCGGGTTTTATAGGTTTGCTGGGTGCAGGTGCGGTGGCGATAAATATGTAAAGAGTGATTAATGATTAGTGATAAGAAAGTGGACTCATGAAAATAACTATAGCAAAGAGTGAAAAAGAATTTGATTGTATCGCTGCATGGCGCATTATTGGTGAAATTCTGAATAAGCCGGAAAGTGTTATCGGACTTTCTACAGGGCGCACTACCGGCAACCTGCACCGTTTGGTTGGAGAAATCTATTCCCGATATCCTTTTGATGTTTCTTCTGTTACCTTCTTCGGACTGGACGAGGTGACTAATGTACCCCGTGAGTATGCAGGTGCATGTTACACAATGCTGAAGACAGAACTGATCGATACGCTGGGCATCCAAGAAGACAACTTCCTGATGCTACCTACAGTCTCTGACATTTTTGACAAAGCCTGCAAGCTCTTCCAGCAAGAAATAGAGAGCCGTGGAGGCATTGACCTCTTGATTTTGGGATTGGGTGAGAATGGTCATCTGGGTTTTAACCAACCAGGTTCTCCCTTAGGCGGAGAAACATGGGTGACTCAAATGAATGCTGAACTGGAAGAACGTATCCGACGGGAAACGAATACACCACCGGAGAAAGAACTGGGTGGTGCTACCTTGGGAATCAGGAACATCATGCAGGCCCGTAAAATCTTATTGGTTGCCAAAGGTGCGAACAAGGCGGATATCGTCAGGAAAATGCTGGAAGGGCCCGTTACACCGGAAGTTCCTGCATCGGTACTTCAGCTTCACCCGAATTGCGAATTTCTTTTATTTAATGCATGATACTATGACACAACAAGAAAAACAAGTGAACTATATGGGACCATTTATCACAATGGTATTCCTGTTCTTCATTGTCGGTTTCCTCACAACTGCCAATACTCAGTTCCAGGGACCGTTGAAAGAAACATTCCTTGCCGAAGTGGGTGGCCTGAAAAACACATTCGCCACATTGATCACCTTTTCCTGGTTCCTGGCTTATCCGGTCTGTGGTCGGGTAGGGTCGTCCTGGATTAGTAAATATGGCTATAAAGGTACGCTGATGCGCGGACTGTTGGTAATGGTGGTTGGTTTGGGGTTATTTTTCGCTTCCTCTTATTTTACGGTTTTCTTTCCGGAAGCCAACTGGCATGTCGGAGGAAATGTTATTCCCGGTGGTTTCTTTATTTTCCTTTTGGGGTCTTTTGTGGTGGGAGCCTCTGCTACCATTTTGCAGGTGGTTATCAATCCTTATCTCACGGCTTGCCATGTGAAAGGTACACAAGCCATTCAACGTCTTGCCATTGGTGGCTCTGCCAATTCCGTAGGAACCACTTTGGCACCTTATTTTGTTACGGGTGTTGTTTTCGGTGGCTTGGCAATGGAAGATATCCGGATAGATCAGCTGATGGTTCCGTTCCTGGTGTTGATAGTGGTGATTTCTTTGATTGTTTTCCTGTTAATGAAACTATCCTTGCCGGATATACAGGGAACCCGCATAGAGAAAGGTGAGAAGCTGGAAAAGAGTATCTGGTCGTTCCGGCATCTCACTTTAGGAGTCTGTGCTATTTTCTGTTATGTGGGCGTGGAAGTCTGTATAGGTGCCAATATCAATCTGTATGCCATTGAAATGAATTATGCATCTCCGGCATTAATGGCTACCCTGTATTGGGGTGGGATGCTCGTGGGGCGGTTGGTAGGAAGCTCTTTGAGTAAGATTTCTCCTCGTGTGCAGTTGGTTGTAACTACGGTTTCGGCAGGAGTGCTTGCCTTGTTGGCTATCCTTCTGAATAATCCGTGGTTGCTGACGGCAGTCGGGCTGTTCCATTCTATTATGTGGGGAGCCATCTTTACCCTGTCCGTAGCCCATTTGGGTAAATATACGTCTGTGGCTTCCGGGGTGTTTATGATAGGTGTAGTGGGTGGTGCCATCCTGCCTTTGTTGCAGGGAATACTGGCTGATGTGCTCGGAAGTTGGAGATGGTCTTGGTTTATTGTACTTTTGGGCGAGATATTTATGCTCTATTACGCATTGATAGGTTCACGTATTCGTCAAACAGCTGATTAATTATAATACTTATGAAGAAGATTAGAATGATGATGGCGGTTGCTTTAGCCATATTGGCTTCATGCAGCACCACCAAGTCGGGGGAAAGCACAGCGAACCCCTTGAGTTCCAAAGTGATTGTGGCGTATGTAACTTCCTGGAGTGACATCATGCCGGACCCCCAGTACATGACGCATATCAATTATGCTTTCGGTCATGTAAACGAAAGTTTTGATGGCGTCAGGATTGACAATGAAGAACGCTTGAAACAGATTGTGGACCTGAAGAAGCAAAATCCCGAATTGAAAGTACTTCTGTCTGTTGGCGGATGGGGTAGCGGACGTTTCAGTGAAATGGCTGCCAATGATGAATATCGCCGGGCATTTGCTAAGGATTGCGACCGGGTAGTGAAGGAATTTGACCTGGATGGCATCGATATCGACTGGGAATATCCCACGAGTTCAATGGCGAACATTTCAGCTTCACCCGATGACACGGAGAACTTTACGCTTTTGATGAAAGATATCAGGGCAGCGATAGGTGATCAGAAAGAACTGACACTTGCCACTGTGGCTTCAGCGAAGTATATCGACTTCAAAGCTATTCTTCCTTTTATCAACTTTGTGAATATCATGGCTTATGACATGGCCTCTGCCCCGAAACACCATTCGGCACTTTATCGGTCTGCAAACAGCGGAGGCATTACGTCGGATGAGGCTGTTACTGCGCATCTGAAAGCCGGTGTACCTCCTTCCATGCTGGTGATGGGGATGCCTTTTTATGGCCGTGGTGGAGATGGCTATCCCAGTTTCCAGGATTTTAATAAGGTAGGAAGCACCAGTGGTGATTATACTGAAAAGTGGGATACGGTTGCACAGGTTCCTTATCTGGTTAATAAGAATGATACGCTGGTATTTGGTTTTGAAAATGCCCGTTCACTGGCAATCAAGTGTCAATATATCCTGGATAGAGATTTATTGGGTGGTATGTATTGGGACTATAGTGGTGATAATGAGCAAGGAGATTTACGTCGTACGGTGGCAGAGAATCTGCTTGGTAAGAAGCACAGAACTAAGGTGCTGGTATTGACGGAAAGAGGTGGTCAGCATGGTGGATTTACGGATGCGGGTCTGAAGTGGCTGACCGATGAAAGTGGAAAGATGAATTTCAGCATTACCGAGATAAACAATGCCAAACCTATTACGGAGACTTATCTGTCTCAGTTCAATCTGATTATCCAGTTGGATTATCCTCCTTATACATGGCCGAAAGAGGCGGAAGATGCTTTCGTTAAATATATAGAGGAAGGTAAAGGCGGTTGGATCGGTTTCCATCATGCCACTTTGCTGGGTGAGTTTGATGGTTTTCCCTTGTGGCAATGGTTCTCTGATTTTATGGGCGGTGTACGTTTCCAGAATTATATAGCGCCGCTTGCTGATGGTACGGTGATTGTGGAGGATAAGAAACACCCGGTGATGAAGGGAGTGCAGGCTTCTTTCGTGGTGCCTGATGATGAGTGGTACACTTATGACAAGAGTCCACGTCTGAATGTGCGTGTGTTAGCCAGTGTTGATGAGGCTACCTATACGCCTGCTTCGGACATCAAGATGGGCGATCATCCTGTGGTATGGGTGAACGAAGGTAAAAAAGCGCGCAATGTTTATTTCCAGATAGGGCACAGCAAGAGGCTGTATGAGACGGAAGACTTCACGAAGATGTTCAGGAATGCTATTAACTGGACGTTAGGAAAATGATGAATGTTTTCCTTCTTATGGCTCTTCTATAAAGACAGTACCGGAAACAATCACCAGGTAGGGTGATTGTTTCCGGCACTTTGCCGCTATAAATAATTCGATAAGTACGGATAGCTTATAAAATATTTTACTGATGAGTTTTCTTTTGTGAAGATGGTTAGTTATTTGTGGGATGAAAGTAATGCTTTATATTGTTGAGCTATAAAAGCCCAGGTATAATGTTGCTTTGCAATCTCCCGCATCTTGTATCCGTCCTCGGGGTTGTCATGTAGCAATTCTACCAGTTCTTCACTTGTTTTGAAGTAATGAGCTTTGTTTTCTGTTGTCTCACGATTATAAATCACGTCGTAAGCTAAAATCGGTTTGCCGAAAAACATAGCTTCCACTAACGAAGGGTTTGTGCCGCCTGCACTATGTCCGTGGATATAGCACCTGCATTGGTTGCGCAGTGCATAGAGTATATCAAGGTCATACACAGAGTCTACCATCTGTATATTTTGCCGACCGCAATATTCTTCTTTGAGCCGTCGGCTGTATTCGCTCCGTTCCCAATTTCCCACAAACACCAGATTCTTTCCAGAAGTATCAAAGGCTTTCAGGATCAGATGACAGTTGTTTTCCGGCTCAATACGGCATACACTGACGGCGTAGTTTCCAGGAGCGATTCCGTATTGCCCCAGAATCTCGTTCTGTCTTTCTACGGTGACATTTCTTTGTGCATGATCTCCTCCATAGGCTACTAATTCGGCTTTCTTATGATACGTATTCCATACGTAGTCCTGTATTCCTTTATTGTCGGCTATAATTACGTCAGCATAGCGTACGGCCATCGCTTCACTTGTTCGCAGAAACCATCTGGCAAACTTACCCCATTTGCCCCTTCGGTGTTCCAACCCGTCAATGTTCACTATTAATTGCTTCCGATACAACAGTCTGAAGACTGGTAGAAAAATGCAGCCTGACACACCTAATATGATTACGGTATCATAACTTCGCAAACATCTAAGCATCGACAGGATATCATAAGGAGTGCTTTGCATCCCATTGGCATGGAATAGCGGGATATACTTCAGTTGTGCTCCTTTGTAGGTTTTCATGCGTGTGGCATAATCCTTACCACTACAAAAAACGGTATAACGGACTTCGGGACAACAGTTATCACCGATAATGTTCTCCACTAAAGTCTCAAAGCCGCCATATTTAGCAGGCACACCTTGGATGCCTACGATAGCTACTTGTTTCATAAATATAAAAAGATTAGATGCTTTTATTGGATAGCTTACGAATTACGCAGGAAGTTCCTGCGCAAATCTCTCTCTGCTATTATTTTTGCTTGCAGAATCTTTTTGAGTAAGCTATTAAAGGAGTATAGGAGGAAAATTTAAACAAAAACTAATATATCGCTTTCGTTATTTTGTTTATTCTTGCAACATTTTGTTCGATAGTGCATACAGGGGCACTACTTTTACTTTTTCGTAAGAAGAGAAGGGTTCAAGGCTTGTTCTTATTTCAGAAAATCCAAATCGAGATTGCAGCGGAAAGTTATTTCGATGCAAAGTATTTAGAAATACCAAACAGAGGAATATTCTCCATCCAATCTTGTTCCTGATAACCTAACATTGATATGCGTAATCCTTTCAATGCATACTGCGGATGGCTCTTAATATATTCAGACATGGATTTGGCTCTTACATTCTCTTCGGCTTTTACCTCGATGGGGATGACACGCTTGTCCGTTTGGATAACGAAATCTATCTCGGCAGGGGTCGAATCGTTACTCCAATAGTAGGTCGAAATACCCATAGAAACGAGTTGCTGGAGTACAAATTGTTCCGTAAAGGCTCCTTTAAACTCCTTGAATACATTATTCCCTACCAGCATCTGACTGGCAGGTGCTTCTGTCATGCAACCCAACAGACCGCAATCAAGTAGGAATAGTTTAAATGCTCCCAAGTCTTCATAAAATTTCACGGGCATTTGCAGCTCCTTTATCCTGCAAACTTTATGGACGATACCGGCATCAATTAGCCACTGGATGGCTAACTCGTATTCGGTGGCACGTGCTCCTTTTTTCAGTACATTATAGATGAATTTTTTGTTCTCCTTGGCCAACTGTGAAGGAAGAGATTGCAACACTTGACCAATACGTATACTCTCAGTAGCGGTGGCGTGTTTGGAAATGTCACGTCGGTAAGCGTCGAGTATTTCATTTTGTTTAATTCTCACTTTTTGCAAATCGTGGTTTTTTACGTAATCAGCCACCACCTCGGGCATTCCACCTACGTAATAATACTGTCTCAAAAAGTCGATGTATTTGGTCTGGAGTATATTCAGCAGCTCCCAATCAGCCTGATGAAAGAGGTTACTCAAAGAATCCTCTCCTGCAGCCATCAGAAATTCTTCAAAATCAAGAGGATACATTCGAAGAATGTTGACTTTTCCAACAGGGAATGGTTCACCGCGTCCGATTGTTATGCCCAGCAGAGAACCTGCCGCCATTACATGATATTGGGGTGCATTCTCTTGAAAGTATTTCAAGCTGTGCAACCCACGCTTGACTTCTTGCAACTCATCAAGAATAATCAGTGTCTTGCCTGCTTCTATTTTTGTTCCGGTTATCGCTTGTAGCGTTAATAAGATTCTTGGAATATTGTAATCTGCGGCAAACAATTCTTTCGCCAAGGGTTCTTCATCGCAATTGACATAAGCTACATTTACGAACTCAAGTTGTCCGAAATGCTTCATTACCCAAGTCTTTCCTACCTGACGTGCCCCCAACAGGATGAGTGGTTTACGTCCGGGCTCATCTTTCCATTTCTTAAGTTCTTCTATAATTTTTCTTTCCATATCATTGCGATTAAATATACTTTGGCAAAAAATAGTCCGCAGCAAAGATACACTTTTTCGATGATATTTTATCTGATAAATTACACTTTTTCGATGATAGATTAAGGTGTTTGGCGCATTTTTTCGATGATTGATCCATTTTTATGTACCAGCTCAATAAAGTAGACACTAAAAATAATCTTTAGTTAATACTATTTTT
>ERZ894240.421-NODE-421-length-44543-cov-9.641903_pt1 | contig 44543 bp, 56 predicted proteins | sample MGYA00380298_ERZ894240 | MGnify/ENA primary metagenome ERZ894240 (study PRJEB32331, sample SAMN06328419) | human gut metagenome | biome: human gut microbiome; feature: stool | host: Homo sapiens | collected 2014-06-27 ... | reverse complement strand
GTTCATATCTAAGTAGTATCTTTATAATTAGGAGGAGCATAAATACTCCTAATCCTATCATACCATACATATCTAAGCATTTTAGTTACTAATTGAATAAGTTATAAAAAGGAGGACAAGAACTATGTCTCATCCTCCTTTGTGGTTTTTAGTCTTCAAATACCTTATAAGTAAATGAAATTCCTCCAAGATGTTTAGTAAGTCTCTGTAAGTGAGATTCAAGCCTTTTTTTCTTACTCATAGCAACCCACTTATTCATCTTTTCCCATTCAGGACAGGCAAACTTGTCAATCATGTGAAGATATGCTTCCTTACATAGTTTTACAGATTGACTGGCAGTTCTACATTTTCTAGTTTGATAATGAATAGTTTGTTTGTCTTTTCTATTATTAGGATTTTCAACTACTTGAGTATGTTTTTCAAATCCTTTGCTTGACTGTTCTTTTTCAAGAGTTTCAGCCTCCTCTTGGGTAAGCATGATACTTCCTCGAAGTACAATGCTCACACTTACTTTAATTTCATTCATAATAAATTAAAAATTAAATGATGTACTTTTTAATTATTACCTAATAATAACTCAATTACCTTATATAACTTATCTATAGATAGAGTTATTGTATTATTAGAGGTATTAATACTTACATTTTTTCTATTAATGTTTAAAGATTTACCTCCATAAGTCATAAAACAACATCCACATCTACTCTTTAATGCTGGTCTTTTAGGTGTTCCAATATACCAATGTTGTCTTATAGTAGTTATACTTCTATCTAATTCAATAGAGGCTTCCTTAAAAGCTTGTGATAAATTATTAGGACTCTCTTTTATTTTACTAATGATTACTTTTTCTTCATCATCAGTCCATTTGCGATATACTCTCATTTAAGTGCTTTAATAAATTACTTTATAATTGTATCCCCACTGAGACTCGAACTCAGATTAATAGCTTAGGAGGCTATTGTTCTATCCATTGAACTATGAGGACATTAAGTATGACTATCTTCACAGACCATCATACTATAGTGACAATAAGTCACATAAATAAAAATATTATGAGTGATTAATTCTAGTGGCTGATAAGGGAATCCAACCCTTAACCTAAAGCTTAGGAAGCTTTTGCTCTATGCAGTTGAGCTAATCAGCCATAAAGAGCCTATATATCACATACCAGCTCTTTCCATTAAATTAACTCAAATACAACATGGTACTCTCAGTAAGATTCGAACTTACATCTTCTATTTATAAGATAATTGTTTTACCAATTAAACTATGAGAGTTATTTTATTAATAATTATTACTTAGTGCTTGTTTAATAGTTTCTTCACCAAGTAATTCAATAGCTTGATGTGCAAATTCTGCTTTTCTAAAGTATACTAAAGCTCCCCTGTCAATACCATAATTATAGTCTACTGATAATTTACCTCTTTCATTTATAGTTATATAATATATAGCTTCTATACAGCTATTAAAATTGGGAACCCAACATTTATTAAGATACTTAGCTACTATCATTAAACTATTAATAGCAAGAATTTTCTTCATATGATTATTTGAAGTAGCAAGTACTTTTATTGGATAATTGCATTTCTCTTTAAACTTATCCATAATATCCATAATGGTTACAGATTTCTTTTTGAATTTAATACATTCAAATGTACTATTTTCTTTGTCAATCTCGTAGCCCTCACGTACTTGTATTTTTAATTCTTTTGTTTCCATTAGTCTTCAATATTTATTGTTAAACTTTTTGTAATTATTGTATCTCCACATTGTTCACAATAAGAAATATCTGTTACTTCAGTATTATTATTAAATTGAACTAATCTTTCAAAGAACCATTGGGAATTTTCAATTTCAATAAAAGTAAATACATCATCTAATACAGTAATTAAATCTTGATTATCTTTTCTTTGTTCATAAATTTCATTAGTCATAGCTTCTAAAATATCATAAACAAAGTCTGGATCATAATTATCACTTTCTTTATCTATTAAATCTCCATATTCTATACCATTAATAGTATAAGAATAACAAGTACATCCTTCAGTAATTTCTATTTTTACTTCCATAATTATTTATTATGTTTTTGCCACAGTAACATACCTCCTGCAAGGGAACCATTATTTATAATACCTCTTATGATTTCAACTCTATCAGGATGTATATTTACTAAATATTCCCAACCACCACCATGAAAAATTACTCCTAATCCTTTTGTAGTAGGAATTACTATCGCCACATCATGTGAAAAATTATCAAATTCTAATACATATCCTACTTTTAATTCAATACCGAATAGAATACCATTCTTTAAATCAGTAAATAAAAATAAACTACCTATTCTCACGAACCAGTAGTTTCTCTAAACCATTGTCAATACAAAACAAAATATTTATGCGAATTTCAATGCAAAGATATGATTAATTAATCACATAAGCAATACATTTATTGTTTAAATAATGCTTAAGTGCTAATTTCTCACATGAATTGTAAGTTCTAGTACACTTTAATGAGTACATTGAACCATCTTCTTTAATAAAAGTTATGATGTGTTTCATTGTAGTTTATTTATTTAATCTTTATCCCACAAATATGCTTCATACTCACATCTAATTTCATCGTATAAATTCTTTGCTTCTTGAAGATATTCAGCTAAGAATAATGAAACTTGTACTTTATTGTTAATATCACCAGTAAAGGTGACATTGAGCCACTGCTCACAAAAGTAAACAGCAGCTCTTTGTCTTTCTGTTGTCATAGTACTATAATATCAAAGGTTTGTTTTAGTTCAACAGCTTCTTCTTTAGTAATCTCTATGAGTTTACCAAAGCATCTTACATAATACCTACTTCTAGTAGTTACTTTAATAGTAGATATTACTTCAATGTTTTCTTCGTGAACTCTTGCAATGAATCTTTTATGAACTTTTTTAGATTGTTCGTAATTAGATGAACTGCAAATTGTATTGGGATTGAATCTTTTTCTCATTGTTGTGATTATTTGAGTTAATAAAAAGTAAGCAGTTTTATATCATGCTTAGGATAGGGAGTTATTCTTTAGTAATGTCTATTCCTAATTTATCAAGAAAGAGTATTTTAGATACATCTTTAATGGTAAATAAGTAATGTAAACCTTTAATCATTAAAGTTAAAATTAAGCTTGTAATAATAAGGTTTATTACTTGAAGAGTTTCTATGAAATAGATAGTGTAAAGGAACAACACAAAGCTACTTGTAATTATAATTAAGAATACAATAGCTTTAAAGAAAGGATATTTCATTTTATTGGATTTTATTAAGGGTTTTACTTATTTCTTTTATTTTAGCTGTTAGTAATGAGTACATGTTTGAATCTTCCCAACTTCTGTTAGAATTATTAATATGACTAATACTATAATCATTTACTAATTCTCCTTGATACTTAGTAGCAAGATTATCTGCTACTATCATGTAATAGGCAGCTATGTTTACTAAGTTTTTAAACTGTTTATTACACTTATTAGCTGTACCAAAGGAATCAGCATGTAAAAGAATATCATAAGTGTTGTAGATTTGGTTGAGTATTTCTCCCAACTTATTAATAAGCTTTACAGCAAGAATTTTAGCTTTTCTTTCTTTTACAATGTTGAATGTGTTCATTTGAGTTAATGTTTTGAGTTAATACTGGACTACCTATTTTCATAGGTAGTTTCGTCCTAGTCTCATCAGCAGTGATTTTATACTCTCCTAGGTTGAGTTTAACCACCTATTATAAGTCCCTTTATGAGTCTATAAGGCAAGTATTCTGCATTGCCTACAGATATACCATGCTTATGATACTTTAGAGTGTACCATTCAGATGTACAGAAACACATGCCATTATCCATTATTGCTGTAAAGAAGCCATTACTTTTCTTCATAGCTTTCTTAATTTTTCTAATACTGCTCATTTGATTGTTTGTTTGGATTTATAAAAGAAAAAAAATGTAAGTTTACATCCACCACTCATGATTTATCTACAGTTTTGTGGCTTTCCCTTCCCCACTTACAAGGTTTTATTCGGAGAGTATAATGGATTTGAACCATTACTAAAGATGCTAGGGCTGTTACTATTTCAAGGTAACTTCATTCATCCTTTGTGCTGCCATTACACTAATACTCTTTAGTTTCTATTACTGTAACAGTAAAAACAGTTATACTTTATTTATTTCTAAGGGAATTAATCCAATTTTTCATACTCTTCCCAGTCAAATAGTTCAACTGGATTAAGCTCTCTTATTACTAAAGAATCATCTTCAATAGTTACCCTAGCATCACTAGGATACTGAGATAACTTCTGAATGAGGCTATAAACTGAAATACCTTCCATTTTAAAGTACACTTCCACCACACTAGAGCTGAAGTGAGAACGGCTTTAAATTGTACAATCAATTTAGTAGATATAATATCTTACATCTGTAGTATCTGTAGCCAGGAGCAAATCTGTAGCATTATCTGGGTAGTAATTACCATAGAAGTCTGTTCCTCTAAAATGGTAGTTATAGTTTCCTGTATGGAAATTAAATCCTCCAATGTTAAGCACATGAGAAAGAGTATCTAATATCTCCTCGATACTCTTATACTCATGGTCTTCAGCAAAACAGATACAAAGGTCACAACTATCAGAACAGATAGATTTTACATCTGTTAAAGTAACCTCATTCTTAGTAAGAAGGTTGGTAATACGTATATTCATAATGAAAGAGCGATTTTAATTCTAAAACATTTACTTAAACTTTGTGTGTAAACAAGAATGCTCCCGAAGGAGCACTCTGTTAATCCAGTGAGAAGTGAAGCAGAGATTCACGCTTGCTTTCACACAGCATGAACATAGGCTCTTTATAGCCATCAGTGGTGACTTCTGTGATGAACAGGCTGCCAATAGAAACTTCTTCACCATTGTTCTGAGCTTCAAGCTTAGCACCAAGTTCTTTTGGTACATAGCCTAGAGTATGATCTGTAGCGAAGTAGTACAGAGGCTCATCCTTACCTGTCTTCTCGTTGAAGGTTGTCTTTCGTGAGCCATCCTCGTTGAGTCTAGGATAGACATCGAAGTTCTTGCTCTTGTCCTTCTCCAAGAACTCTTCTATACTCATTCTTTCTCCAAACTGGCTATTTGTCTTTTGTGCCATAGTTATAATGTTTTAGCAGTTATGAGGGGGACTATCCCAACCTCAAGGCATGGGGAGGGAGGGAGTGGTGGTTATCAACCACTCCTATAAATACCAAAAATTTTTCAAAAAAATCAGAAAAAAAATTATCTATATAGTCAATAAATTTTCTATTTATATATTTGGTCATATCATTTCTTTTATTTATCTTTGCACCTCGTAGAGCCTAAGTGTGATTAGGCTATCCCCCATGAGGTTAGAAAGTAGTGGGGCAGAAGTTGGGTAGTATCTATAAATAATAGAGAGGTGTCCCCAATACTACACAAATGATTACTTTATAAGGTAGATTGTCTGAGCACATCACACTGAGAAAAGGCACAGGGAATCAGACTTTAGAGGATTAAAAGCCCGGGTCTACTGAAGTAAGTAATTGATAAGAAAGCTAGAATAGCTGTCTTAAAGGCTGTTAAACCCAGCTCTAGGGATATATTGTATTCAATAATGAATAAGATTGATAGTTATATTAAGGATTCATTAATGTGGATATGGTAGTTTCCACAGAATATGCTTGCTAATAATATAAACATTGCTATACCAAATATAAAGGTAAGTATAAAGGATTCAGATAGTTCTATGTATAAAGAATATAGATTAGACCTAAAACCAAAAGTCTAACTTTACTCCTTTCATGACAAAAAGGTGATGCTTGAACTAAAAATAATTGAGAAAAGTTTGGTAGTTTCAAATATTTTGCTTACCTTTGCAGAGCAATTAAGAAAGAGAGATGGTTTTAGGAAATTTCCATTGTTAGGAATGTCACTTTAACCAGTTGTTTTAAAGTAACATTCCTTTTTATTGCCCCATAGTATAGTTGGTTATTACACGGGATTTTGGCTCCTGTAACATAAGTTCAAGTCTTATTGGGGTAACAATAGTAAAGGTAAATGCCCTCTTAGTTCAATGGACAGAATAAGAGACTTCTAATCTTTTGATATAGGTTCGATTCCTATAGGGGGTACTAAGAATGGGGATGTAGACTATAGGTTAGGTCATAGCCCTCTCAAGGCTAAGGATAAGGTTCAAGTCCTTACTTCCCTACTGAATGGAGTCATCTACTAAAGGTTAGGTAACTGTCCTTTCAAGGCAGAAATCTGGGTTCAATTCCCAGTGGCTCTACTATATAGACTATGTAGTGTAATGGTTTGCATATCACACTGTCAATGTGAAGTTTAGGGTTCAATTCCCTCATAGTCTGCTACCCAACTTAAAAGTCCTATTCCTACAGTGGTAGGATAGGCAATGGAGAGTAAACTATCAAGGTGATAGTCCTATCTGCTAAATAGTGAGTACCCTAATAAGGTATTTGTTTCGAGTACAATGCTCTCCGCAATATAGAGTAGTAGGGTAATTGGTTAGCCCCCTGCATTTGGGATGCAGTGATATTGCAAGTTCGAGTCTTGTCTACTCTACGTTCTTATAGAGATATAAGATGCTCACCCACAGTACATGAGAGTAGGGGATACCACCTTTAAGGTATACAAAGTATGGAATGAATGGCAACTGCATACAAGAGAGTTGATAGCCTATACTCTCATATGGGGGAATTAAGCTAACTGGATAAACTGATAGCTTTGCAAGCTATATTAGAGGGTTCGAGTCCCTCATTCTCCACACATGTTTCATGTTTTCATACTGTTAAGCTTTTGCTTGAACCCTCTTTTTAAGCAGTTAGAGGTTAAAGAAACTGCCTACCATGCCCCTTAGTTCAGTGGTTAAGAATAGTTCCCTTACAAGGAAAAGGTCATTAGTTCGATTCTAATAGGAGCAACAAATTATGGGGGTGTAGCTGGAAGGTCTATGCACTTGACTGTTAATCAAGAGATGAAAGTTCGATTCTTTCTACCCCCGCTATGAAAGAAGTTAAAGAATGTTCTAAGCATAGCTTAACTACTCATGTTTATACTCACATAGCTCAGTTGGTTAGAGCAGGAATCTTATACATTCAAGGTCAGGGGTTCAAGTCCCTTTGTGAGTACTATCTTGGATAATCTGTCTAAAGTAACTTTCTAACTAAAGCAGAAAGTCCTCTATAAAAGACTTACTTCATTTCCCCAAAGCATTAAGGGTGGATGCCCCTGACTTTTAATCAGGAGAGCTAGGTTCAACTCCTAGTGGGGAAACTGATTATTAATCCCTTTAAATTAAGTGATATGAGAAAGATTATTTCATTCTTTAAAAGAAGGGTAAGTCATGCTTTTTCAAATATAACTTACTTGCCCTCAGGTATGTTACCTCCTAGGTAACTTACCTATCTTCAATAAAAGACATACCTCTCTGATGGAATGGAAGACATAATAGCCTTAGAAGCTATGGCCTTAGGGTGTAAGAGTTCGAGTCTCTTGAGAGGTACTTTAAATAAAATAAAATATGTTTGAAGATAGTTTATTTACACCAATGGAAGAGGAAAGAGAGAATAATTCTCTTACAGGAAGTCAATTCTTTATAAATTTCCTTAATCAATTAGAGGGTTGGAAGACTAAATGTAAAAACCTTCATTGGGCAGCACCTAAGAAAAATATACATGTATATCTTGATGAGTTTCTTAATATACTATCAGATTATCAGGATGGTCTTGCAGAGGGTTATATGGGAATACTTGGGAAGATGCAACCTAATGTTATTAAAGGTACTGCAAGTAATACACTGAATGCTATTGACTTCATTGAAGAAGTTAAAGCAGGTACATTATCTTTTTATGACAAGATTCCCCAAGATACTGTATATAAAGGTATTACCTCAGAATGTGAGACCTTCATACAGAATATTAATAAGTATAGGTACTTATTTGGTCTGTGTGATGTGAGACCTTATTAAAATAAGGGCTTCATGGGGGAATAGGTAGACCCGACAGACTTAAACTCTGTTTCCTAGTAATGGGAGTGTGGGTTCGAGTCCCACTGAAGCTACAATGCCTCTTTAGTATAAAGGTTTATTATTTCTGTTTTGTACTCAGAAGATGTGGGTTCAATTCCTACAAGAGGCTCTTTCTAATTGCAGAATTAGTGTAATGGTAACATGTAACTCTTCCAAAGTTAAGTTGACAGTTCGAATCTGTTATTCTGCTCTAAACATAACTAACTTAAGGATAATTAGTTACTCTTACAAGATAACTTTTTTATAACTAATTTAAATTATTATGGAAGAGACTGAAAAACAAGTAAAAGCTAAAACTAAATCTTTAGGATCTTCTAAAAAAACACAAGTTATGACTGCTCTTACTGCTACAACTATTAGAGGTATTGTTAATAGTGCTAATGAGATTGGTATAAAAAGAGAAGAGATAGTATCTCTCTTAAAAGAGAATGGGCAGTTTGTTTTAGTTTATTTCAAGTAAATATTATAAATATGGAAGAGCAAAAGTTAGTAGAAAGAACTCTGATGGGAGAAGAGGAGTTTAAGGACTATTTGAAGGACAATAGAGTAGATATTGTAAAAGACTTCTATGAGAATAATATCCTTCATCTTAGAACCTATGAAGCAGTTAAAAAGTTCAAGTCTGTGAGAAGAGCAATCAAAAAGAACCATATCTCCCTTGATGGAATTATTTACCCTAAGAGACCTTTCAATAATGCTAAGCATAAGAAAGGTAGTCTAAATGATGAGAAGAAGAGAATATATGAGCAACTTAAGCACAGACAAAGGAAAACCGCATAATGATTACAATAGTGAGCCAGTATTTTACTGCAAGCATTGTTTATCATTGAATGTAAGGCATGTACTAGATATGAAAGACTCAGAATACTGTGATAATTGTGGGTCTACTGATATAGTAGAATGTTCTATAGAGGAATGGGAGAATCTCTATAGGAATAAATTCGGTCATAATTACTTAGATGAATATTAAAATGGAAGAGCAAAAGAAGAAAGTTGTGGAAATGAAGTCTCAGGTACAGAGGCCTGAAAAGATGTCTTATGAGCAGCTTGAGAATGTTGCCCATCAGCTTAGTGAACAAAACAGACAGCTGTTTGCAAAGTTGCAGGAGCTGAATATGACCAATATGTTCAAGAGACTTGATTACTTGTTCAAAGTAGTAGAGAATGGACATATGTTTAAGCAAGACTTTCTTGAAAAGTGTATTGCTGAGATTGAGAGTTTAATGATAGTTCCAGAGCAAGAAGAGAAGCCAGAGATTGAAGATAAGAAGTAATTACTATTATGAAGAAGGCTAACAACATCGTCCGAATACCCACTTCATTAAATGGTAAGTTCTTTAGATATTGGTTTGAATTTCTACAGCCTTTTCATAATCTAACAAATAGAGAGGTTGATGTAATTACTGCTTTTGTAAAGCAAAGATACCAGCTCAGTAAGGTTATTAAGGATGACAATATCCTTGATAAGGTTATCATGAGTGAGGATACAAAAAAGAAAGTAAGGGAAGAGTGTAATATCACCCTTCCACACTTTCAAGTAATTATGGGCAAGCTAAGGAAGAGTAAGGTTATTATTGATGGTAAGATAAATCCTAGATTTATACCTAACATTGATGAAGAAACTGGTTACTTCCAGCTATTGTTACTTTTTGAATTGAAATGAGTTATCCTGATATAGTAGGTAAGGTATCTAGAGAGTTGAATTTACCAAAGGAAGTGGTAGATAAAACATATAAAGCATACTGGTTATTTATAAAAAACCATATACAATCCTTACCATTAAAGGAAAATCTTAATGAAGAGGATTTTACTAAGTTAAGAACCAATTTCAACATTCCATCACTAGGTAAACTAACTTGTACTTATGATAGGATGTTAGATATGAAAAAGAGATATAATTTAATCAAGCAAATTAGGGAGAAGAATGCTTAAAGTTAAGAAAATAAAGCCAATGTTTACATCACTCATAACCACTATGGATAAGTATGAGCAGGATGTAAAGATTGGAGGTCTTATAGATACCTCTAGACAGCAAGGTGGACTTAAAGAGTATCAGAAAGTACTTGCAGTAGGTAGTTCTGTAAGAGATGTTAAAGTAGGTGATATAGTATGTGTTAATCCTACAAGATTTGCAGTGAGAAAGCACCAAGCAGGCTCATTGAAAGATGGGGTTGTGACAGATAACCCTGTTACTACTTATAACTTTGATGTGGTAGAAATGGATGGGAAGCAGTGCTTATTGCTTCAAGATAGAGATATTGACTTTATTATTGAAGAATGGGAAGAAATTCCTGACCCAACTCCTTCACCAATCATTCAACCAGAGAAGAAGAAACTAATTGTATAACTCAAAGGAGTGTATCAGGAAAACTAATCTTGATACACTCTTTTTTTTTCTTAGATTATGATAAAATTGTTCAAATATGAGGGTTACAAGATAGTAATATCTGAGGAAGCCTTTGCTCTTAAACCTTTCAGACAAATATGGCAAAGAGATAAGACTGTTAATAAGGATAAAGCTATAATGGAACTAGGGTTCATCTATTTTTTCTGCGACCCTAGAAGTGACTATCAATATCTTGTAGATGACAAGGAAAGAATGGAAGCTATTAAAGAGGGAGAAGGATTACCTCCTAAATGGCAACCTGACAAGATAGTCACAGAAGCTATGAATTTCTATATGTCATTCAAACCTATATCTGCTTTACTTCTTGAAGACACAAGATTTATGGTTGATAAATATAGAAAGAGATTAAAGGCTCAAGAATTTGATGACCTAGAGATTAAAGACTTGAAAGAAGTAGGTGCTCTTATAAAGCAAATACCTCCTCTTGTAAAGGACTTAGATGAAGCTGAAAAAGCACTTAATTCTGAGATGAAGAGTTCAGGTAAGATGAGAGGTTCTGGAGAAAAAACAATCTTTGAAGATGATTTAACACTATGATAGGAACACATAATAGTTACACTTATTTACCTCCTAAAAAGAAAATATTTAATTTATTTTCATTCTTATGGAGAACTCAAACTAAAAGTATATCAGAACAAATTACATTAGGAGTGACTTATTTTGATATTAGAATTACAAGAGATTATGAAGAATGTAAGTGGAGAGTATGTCATGGGCTTGTAGATTTTAATAAAACTTTTTATTCTATAGAGCATATTTTAAACACCTTTGTACCTCTTAAAGTAAGAATACTTTTAGAAAAAGGAAATTATAATGATGAAATTCTTTTTATTAAAGAAGTAAATGCTTGTATAAATTATCCTAATTTATCTTTTGCAGGTATTAAAAGAGGATGGAAAGTTATAATAAATAGAGACCCTATAATAAAAGATTATACTTATATTCCATGGTTATCTAATCTTTCATTTTGGGAAAATATTAAAAGAGGAAATTTCTTTTCTACTATTAAAAGGTGGGCAAAGAAACATAATCCTGTTATCAATGATAACCTGAAGAAGGATAGTACTAGTATTTATTTTATGGATTATGTATGAAAGCAGAAGATATAGTAGAAGGACTTAATAGACATATTGAAGATAGGAGAAGTGGGAGAAGCATTTCATCTAAAGGACATCTAATATTGCAAAAAGTAATAGAGCCTCATCCTACTTTCAAAGCTTATAAAACATATAAGGCTATCCTATGGTTTGTTAAAGGAAAGAATAGACATATAGTTATTTCACTTAGCCATTCTGCTAAAGTACTAGAAGGGCAAGAGGAGTCTATGCAACAGTACATAAACACTGAATTATGTCATCTTATATTTAATTGGATAGGCTCTGATTTCTATGAAGAAGTAATAAAGGGAGAATATAATGGAGTTCCAGAAGATACCAATGAATGAATATCAGACTGAGCTGACTGAAGAATTGGTTAATAGCCTTCCTCAGGAGGTCCAGGACCAGTTATTTGATATTATAAATAATGTAGAATTTGTCAAGAGATTGATAAGTCCTACAAGAGAACATGCCAAGGATAGATCAAGAGATGATAGAGGTAGAATCATTGTGGACTTGGTTAATCCTCACATACTTGAGAATATGGACTATTTCAGACCATCTGCTTTACATTATGAGAAGTATGGTACATTTACTAATCTTAGACCTAATGCCAATCCTAATAGTGAGTATGGTAAATGGATAAGAGAGGAAAAAAGAAGAGTCTGGGATGGTTATGTGAGGGAAAGTGATGGAGAATGGGTTACAGGTTATATGTACTGGTTCCTTAATTATTCTCCTATGATGCTCTCTAAAATTAGAGAGTATAAGGATAAGAATGGTAAAAAGAGAAAGTCTAAAAGAGCTGATAGAGTAGAAGCATTACCTGAGTGTTGGGAAGGAATCTATTGGAGATTCCATTGCTTAGACCAAGCATCAAATGGTGGTCTATATAACAACTTTGATGGTGGACAACATATGGCAGAACTTGCCTCCAGAGGTAAAGGTAAGTCATATAGTCTTGCTTCCATTCTTAACCATATCTTTGTAGTAGGTGAAAATGAGGAAGCACATGAGAAGGTAAAGGGCATAGTAACTGCTTATCAAAAGGAGTATCTTACCAAGGATGGCGTCCTTAATAAGTTTGTAGATATGGCTAACTTTTGTGCAACCAATACCCAGTTTCCAAGAAAGAGATTAAAGAATTCTTTGCAGGAAATGACATGGATAATGGGATACAAGGATGTAGACCTTGATATTGAAAGGGGCACTCAGAATACAGTACTTGGGGTATCATCTAAGGATGATGAGTCTAAGTTGAGAGGTAAGAGAGCTGCTAAGATTCTTATTGAGGAGTTTGGTACATTCCCAAGACTTGTAGACTTGTATAATGTATTATTACCTTCAGTACAGGAAGGTGATATTGTCTTTGGTCAAATCTATATGTTGGGCTGTGTTTGTGCTGGTACAAAAGTATGGACATTAGATGGCAGAAATATAAATATAGAAGACTTAAAGAAGGAGGATGGAATAATAGGATATAGTAAGTTGCCAGTTATAAAGGACAATTATGTAATACATAATAATGGTATAACAAGGGAGTCTATTGGTAAGGTAATAGAGCCTGTAGAGAAAGATTGTGTAAAGATTACACTATCTAATGGAAATACATTAATGTGCTCTACAGACCATCCAATCTTTGTTCAGACTAAATCATCAAGAAGGATATGTTCTTATAAGGATGGTAATAGGAGAAAGACTATATTTAATGAATCCTTTGTAAAGGCAAATCAGTTAAAGGTTGGAGATAGAGTATGTGAATGTAGGAAAATAGATGTATTTGGAAATAGTACTTTATTTGATAGTAGATTAGTTGGTATGCTTATTGGAGATGGAAGTTATGGAAATAATGAAACACCTAAGTATTCATCAGAAGATAGAGAATTGCTAGAATATGTGAAAGGTAAATATGATACTAGTTTGTCTGCAACTCATATAACCAAAAAAGGGAATGTCTATGAAGATATTAGAGTAAAAGGTATATGCAGTTATCTTAAAGAGATTGGAATATATGGGCAAGTTAAACAGGCAAAAAGATTACCCAGTAATTATCAAACACTTACAAGAAATGCAACTATTGATTTATTGTCTGGATTATATGATACTGATGGAACCTTTTATAGTAAAGGTACTAAAAGCTATATAGGACTGACTCAATGTAATATAGAAATACTAAAAGAGGTGCAAGTTCTATGGAGAAAATTTGGTGTTATATGCTCTATAAGAAAGACTAATCCTAGATTAAGTCCTAATAGAAAAGATAAAAATCCTTGGTTTACACTAATTATAAATGGAGCTGACAACCTTAAATTAGCAAGCAGAGTACTATTACCTATTGTAACTCATAAGAAGGAATCTAACCAAGAAATATTGTCATTCTTTGATACTTATATACCCAAGAAGATAAAAGGTTATGACAAAGATTATTTAGTATATAAAGTAGTAAGTATAGAAGATATAGGGAAACAGGTTGTATATAACTTATCTGCTTGTACATCAAGAACATATTTGGCAAATAATATCATTACACATAATACAGCTGGTGATAATGAATCAGACTTTGCTGGTGCTCAGGAAATTATGTATAACCCAAAAGGTTATAATATGTATGCTTTACCTAATGTATATGATAAGTACAACCAAGGTAAACCTTACTTTGTATTCTTCTTTCCTGGCTATGTAAATAGAAAGGGATGCTATAATGAGAATGGTGTATCTGATGTAATTAAGGCTCTTATTGAGATTCTTATGAATAGGTACAGAGTAAAGTACAATTCTACTGATCCTAATACTATCATTAAGACCATTGCTGAGGTTCCTATTACTCCTGCTGAAGCTATTGTTAAGACAGGTGTAAATATGTTCCCTGTAGCTGACTTGACTGAAAGGGTAGGTCAATTAGATGCTAATCCTACTGAATATGATGATGTCTATGTAGGTGATTTAGTATTTAGTAAAGAAGGGCAAGTAGAGTATAAGCCTACTTCTGCTATGCCTATTAGAGATTTTCCACATAAAGATAATAAAATTGAAGGTGCTATAGAAATCTTTCAAATGCCTGAGATTGATAAGAATACAGGTAAGCCATATAATGATAGGTATATATTAGGAGCTGACCCCTATGATGATGATGAATCAAATACTATGTCTTTAGGTTCTATATTTGTATTGGACTTATGGACAGATAGGATAGTAGCTGAGTACACTGGAAGACCATCTTTTGCTGATGATTATTATGAGATTTGTAGAAAACTTTGTCTATTCTACAATGGTAGGCTGAATTATGAGAATAATAAGAAAGGACTGTTTTCTCATTTCTCTACTAGAAATAGTCTTTATCTTCTTACAGATGTGTTAGATTTTTTAAAGGATAAGCAATTAGCTAAAGATGGATTTGGTAATAAGGCAAAGGGAACACAAGCTACTGCTCCAGTAAATGCTTATGCAAGGAGTAGATTGAGAAGCTGGCTATTGAATCCAGTTCCTATTATGCAAACTATTGATGGAGAAGAGAAAGAGGTAATGGTTCCAAGGTTATTTACTGTAAGGAACAGGGCACTATTGAAAGAACTTATTAATTACAACTCTGAAGGCAACTTTGATAGAATATCTGCTATGGGTATGCTGATGCTCCTAAGAGAAGATAGAATGATAAGGTATCAGGGAGATGTTAGCAAAGAGAAGCAAGAAAAAGCTAATAGTAGCTATGATGGGAATGACCCCTTCTTCAAGAGAAACTATGATTCTAGATTTAGGCAGTAAATTTAGTAAAAATAAGACTTATTGCTTAGTAAATCATTTATAGTCTTGTATAGATTAACTATTTTAGTTACCTTTGCATATCAAATATATTGAAGTATGGAAGATAAGACACACACGGTATATCTGCATATAAATCCTAAGAATAAGAAAGTATATGTTGGTATTACAAATCAGAATGTATATAAGAGATGGAAAAATGGGCAAGGATATACTAAGTGTAAAAAGTTTTATAATGCAATAGTAAAATATGGTTGGAGCAATTTTAATCATATAGTACTTTGTAAAACTTGTAAAGATAAGGCTTTATTATTGGAGAAGACTTTGGTTAAATACTATAAGAGCAGAAACTTGAGTTACAATATTACTGATGGCGGAGAAAATAGCATACCAAGTATGTTGGGCAAACACCATACAGAAGAAGCCAAGAGGAAAATCAGTAATGTTGGAAAGAGGCCCTGCTCAGAGCAAACTAAAAGAAAAATAGGATTAGCTAACAGAGGTTCTAATAATGGGATGTACGGTAAAACTATTTCAGATTATGCAAGAAAATTAATAATTAAGAGATTTAGCAAAGCCGTACTCCAATTAGATTTAGATAATAATATTATTGATAGATTTTCCTCTGCTTCAGAGGCAGAAAGGCACTTGAATGGTAAAGGCAGCCATATAAGTTGCTGTTGTCTTGGAAAGAGGAAAACTGCTTACGGATATAAATGGAAATATGAGTAATTTTATAAACTTACCACCGCAGCAGTTACCCTTTTCAAAGAAAAATAGAAAATGGAGAGCTGCTCACTTGGATTGGGCCGATTCAAAGACCTTCTTCAATTATAATTTAGTCAGAAAATCTGTAATCCATAAGAAAATAAACTATGACTTACTCAATGGTAAACTTTACATGAGTGACCTTGAGATGATACTTAATCCTGATAACCTACAAGCAGGATTTATTCCTGATAAGATTCAACACTACCCTATTATGAATAATAAGTTGAATGTGCTTAGAGGTGAGGAAAATAAGAGAGTCTTTGACTTTAAAGTAGTAGTTACTAACCCTAATGCTATTACAGAGATAGAGAATAACAAGAAGCAAGAATTACTACAGAAGCTACAAGAGTGGGTATCTAATACTGTTCAATCTGAAGAAGAGGCAAACCAAGAGCTTGAAAAGATAAATGACTATTATACTTATGAGTGGCAGGACATGAGGGAGATTAGAGCTAATGCTCTCCTTAATCATTACATTAAGGAGTATAATATTCCTCTTATGTTCAATAAGGGATTTATGGATGCAATGGCAGTTGGTGAAGAAATTTATCAATGTGATATTGTAGGGGGAGAGCCTACTATTGAGAGATTAGACCCACTTAAGATAAGAATCTTTAAGTCAGGATATAGCAATAAGATTGAGGATGCAGATATGATAATCCTTGAGGATTATTGGAGTCCAGGCAAAGTCATTGATACCTATTATGATGTATTGACAAAAAAGGACATGGAGTACATAGAGAAAATGCCTGACCATGTAGGTCAAGCTGCTACAGACTCTATGGACAATATTGATGAAAGATATGGTTTTGTTAATAATCATATGATAGGTGATGAGATAAACACTGAGAACTTCTTTTGGGACCCTATGGGTGCTTATGATGGAGTAAATAATTCTCTTTTACCTTATGATATGGCTGGAAACTTGAGAGTACTTAGAGTATATTGGAAATCAAGAAGAAAGATTAAGAAGGTAAGAAGTTATAACCCTCAAACAGGTGAAGAAGTATTTAATTTCTACCCAGAAACCTATGTTATAGATAAGGATGCTGGAGAGGAAGAACAGATATTCTACATCAATGAAGCATGGGAAGGAACTAAGATTGGTACAGACATTTATGTTAATATGAGACCAAGAGTAGTTCAATATAACAGACTAAGTAACCCTTCAAGATGTCACTTTGGTATTGTTGGTTCTATCTATAACCTTAATGACAATAGACCTTTCAGCTTAGTAGATATGATGAAGCCATACAATTATCTGTATGATGCTATACATGATAGATTGAATAAGTTGATAGCTAGGAGCTGGGGTTCATTGGTTAGGCTTGACTTTGCCAAGAAACCTAAAGGATGGGGTGTAGAAAAGTGGCTATACTATGCAAAGACCATGGGCCTTGCAGTTGAAGATAGCTTTAATGAAGGTAATATAGGTGCAGCTACAGGCAAGCTTGCTGGAGCATTGAATAATGCTTCTACTGGAGTAATAGCAGCTTCTGATGGTAATCAGATACAACAGTATATCAATCTTCTTGAGTTTATAAAGATGGAGATGTCAGAAGTTGCTGGTATTACTAAACAGAGAGAAGGTCAAATAAGTAATAGAGAAACAGTAGGTGGAGTAGAGAGAAGTATGATGCAGTCTTCCCACATTACAGAGTGGCTATTTATAGTACATGAGGATGTCAAGAAGAGGGTATTAGAGTGTTTCTTGGAGACAGCAAAGATTGCACTAAGAGGCAGAAGTAAGAAGTTCCAACATATCTTGTCTGATAATTCAATGAGAATTATGAAGATAGATGGAGATGAATTTGCAGAAGCAGATTATGGTTTAGTTGTAGATAATAGTAATGGTGTCCAAGAACTTAACCAAAAATTAGATACTTTAGCTCAAGCAGCTCTACAGAATCAAACATTATCATTCTCTACTATTATGAAGTTATTTAGTTCATCTTCACTTGCTGAGAAACAAAGGCTTGTTGAAAAGGATGAGAGAAGTATCCAAGAAAGACAAGCACAAGTACAACAGCAGCAAATACAGATACAGCAACAAGAAATAGAACAAAAGGCTCAGATGGAACAAGCTAAAATGCAACAAGAAGATATGCTTAACCAAAGAGATAATGAAACTAAGATTCTTATTGCACAGATGCAAGCTTATAGCAAGAATAGTGAAGATGATGGTATAATAGAACCTGAATACTCACAAGAGGCTAAGGACAAGTTAATGGAGCAGATAAGAGAATTTGACCAGAGACTAAAATTAGATAGAGAAAGATTGGAATTTGATAAAGATAAAGCAAGTTCTGATGCAAGACTTAAAGAAAAGCAGATAAATAAAACAACTCAAAAATCAGATAAATGAGAAGATTTAGAGAAATCATAGAAGATACTATTGCCCCAAATACAAGTGATTTATGGATAGATAATGGAGTTATAAAATATTATAGTAGTAAAGGATGGAAACCATTACAATTAAATATTGGTGAAGACAATATTCCATCTATTGCTAAAATATTAACAATAGAAATTACTGAAGTCCAGTTTAATAAACTCTTAATAGGAGAACAATTAATAATTGCTATTAAGGAGGCAGATTCTTCTTATGATATTTTATTATTGAAGGCTGAAAAACATAAATATTTTCTACCAAGAGTTATACAAACTAATGGAACAGCAAAATATATTCAAGATACTATATCTATTATGAATAGTAATGCAGTTTTAAATACTATTGAAGCTGTAGTATCAAAAGGAGTTGTAACTATGTATTCTTTACGTGTAGGACTTGCTCCTGAAATAGTAGAACTTGAAATAGGTAATAGTGAAGAAATAAAGAAAGCTAACTTAATTATATTAAATAATTTAAGTCAAAATCACTTCTTTACTTCATTAGATTATGGGTATGGAGTAGGAACTTGGCAATCAGCTAATGGTGGATTTGCACATGTAACTACTGCTTATGGTAATGAAGTATTCTATAATATAGGTATAGATGGTTCAGTTACTAAAGAAGATAATTATATTAAACCTAATGAACCATATACTATTAAAATAAGTAGTGATAAAATTGGAAAACCTGTAGATGAAATAACTGCAACTAAAATAATTAAGTGTGGAGAAATTGTAATAGAAAGCTCTACAGGTCCTATTACTTATACTAGGAGTGTAGATTCTACTTCTACAGTTATATATTTTATAAGTAGTAAGAAAGATGACACTTTACAAGTATTAACTTATACTGTATCCAATAAAACTATTACATCATCTATAGTTAAGCATACTATACCTCTTGCAACTAAAACTACTGCTGGTCTAGTTAAAGCTGGAACTAATATTGCACTTTTAGCAGAAGATGCAGATTTACCAACAGTTAGAGGTACTGTAAATAGTTTGCTGACTCAATTAAAAAATGCAGGAATTCTAATTTCATAATGTTTTGAGTATAAAAGGATATACGGCAATAGTAGTTTTGTTGATATTAGTTACTAGTTCTATTACTTTATATAAAAGAAATCAAAATCTTATAAAGGAAATAGAATTAGTAACATTAAATCAAAAAGCATTTATTTCTGAAAATTCTTCATTAAAAAATGAAAATAGAGCATTTAAATTCACTATAGAACAACTTGAATATTATAATGACTCTATTTTAAAAAAAATGAATGAAGTAAGGAAAGAGTTAAATGTAAAAGATAAAGATTTAGGAGCAATGCAATATATACTCTCTGAGGCATCAAAAACTGATACAGTTGAGTTTAGAGATACTATATTTAGTATCCCTACTTTAAATGTAGACACCCTTCTTGGAGATAAATGGTACCAAATCAATCTTGAACTTAGATACCCTAATAAAATTATTGCTACTCCTAAATTTACTAGTGAAAAATTTGTAATAATTAATTATAAAAAAGAGACTATAAATCCACCTAAAAAGTGTTGGCTGCTTAGATTGTTTCAAAAAAAGCATAAAGTGATTAGAGTAGAAGTTGTGGAGAAGAATCCTTATATTGAAAATAAGAAACATAGATTTATAGAAATTATAAAATAAAATATGATTGACTTAGGAATACTAATCACTGGAGGAATAGGACTTATAACTACTGTAGTTAGTAGTTGGGCATCATGGTTCTTTGCAAGAAGAAAATATAATAGTGAGGTTGACAGTAACCTCATAAATAATATGAAAGAAACATTAAGTTTTTATGAACAACTTTCATCAGATAATAAAAGCAGACTAGAAGAAGTACTGAAGAGAAATGCAGAATTGGAAGAAGAAGTAAGAGAATTAAGAAAGCAAGTAACAGCTATGATTTCAATGATTTGTTCTGATAATACTTGTAGACATAGAATAACTAATAGATTGGAGGATTAATATGAAGTTATTATTAGATAGATTCTTTAAAGGTCCTAAATATACAGTAGGTCATTTATATATTGATGGTAAATATTTTTGTGATACTATAGAAGATGTAGACAGAGGATTATTAGATTCTATGTCTTTAGCTGAAATACAATCTAAAAAGATACCTTCAGAAACAGCTATACCTAGAGGTATTTATAAAGTAACTTTAGATGTAGTTTCTCCTAAATATAGTAAAAGAGATTTTTATATTAAAGTATGTAAAGGTAAAGTACCTAGATTACTTAATGTGAAAGGATTTGAAGGAATACTTATACATGCAGGAAATACAGAAGAAGATTCTGCTGGGTGTATAATTTTAGGAGAAAATAGAGTTAAAGGTAAAGTTATTAATAGTAGAGCTACTTTTGAAAAGTTTTATAATACTCTTATAAAGTCTAATAGTAAAGAAATAACTATAACAATTAAATAAATATGGTGAAGAGGACAGGTAGGGCAAAGCCTATGACTCCTAAAGCAGGAGTCACTAAAACTCATAGGAGATATAGTTGTGGAGGCAAGCTTAAAAAGTAAAGCATTATATAAGACAGGGTTGATATTACTTAAGATAATACCAATGTTGTTGGCATTATGCTGCCTATGTAATTCAATCCTGACTTATTTTAATTTGGATGTTTGTGTGTTAAGCTATATAGGAGGGATTTCTGTAATTCCATTAATATTTCTATATTTAGCTTCATATATGTTTAGATTCTGTGAATATCATAGAATGTTCTTACATTATATAGTAGTAACTTGGGTGATTAATATTTATGATTATTACTATATACTACCTCTAAGTAATCTGAGTTACTTATGTCTGCAAATGATAATAGCAGGTATTTCATTATTTATAATATTATGTTTGTATGTTAAAAGTGCTAAGAAATCTACTGTTAAAGATAGTAGATAATATTGATGCAGGTAATTCAGATATAACTGAAAAAGACTCTATAGAAATAATAGATGCTTTAAAAAGATTTACTGATAAAAAGCAAAGATTAAGTAAGTATTCTGCCTGTCAATACTTAAATGTAAGTAGAGCAACTTTTGATAATTATGTTAGAGAGGGTAAATTACCTAGAGGCAAACATGAAGCAGGATTCAAAGAATTATCATGGGACAAGAAAACTCTTGATGAATTTATTAACAAAATAAGGAGGAAATAATATGATTACTCAGAAGAAAATTATAATACCGATTTTTGATTATAAACTTACTATAGTCATATTTGACAAGTGGGAGGAGTTAGGAAGATTCTTGCCCAAAGAAGAAATGGAGCAGGAAGCCAAAGCTATAACCATAAATCAATATGGAGCATCTCTTGTAGCTATCAATTCTAAGAGGGGAAGTAGCATCATCCATGAAGCTGAGCACATAAAGAACTCTATATGGAGATATATAGGATATACTCCACAAGAAGATAATGATGAAGTAGATGCTTACCTTATAACCTACATATATGACAAGATAACAGATGTTTTCTATAAACATGATAAGGCAGCCAAGTAGAGGCTGCCTTTTTATTTTGAATCTAGCATTATATTACTAAGTTAAAGCCTTGTATATCAATATGATATATGAGGCTTTAGCATTGATATGCATCCTGAGAAATATTACTTACCTTTGTTCCCTGTAAGCTTACAATAAGAGAGTAAAACAATAACTAATTTCAAAAATTGCTACTATGGAAATAATTGAGAAGCAAGTAGAGAAAGTAAAGGAAGTACCTTATGATGGATATGGTTACTACCCTAGAGATAGGTATGCAACAAAAGGTGTTGCAGGTACTGGTCTTGGTCTTGGTATAGCAGGTACAGCACTTGGGCTTCTTGCTCTTAGTAGAGGAGGATTCAGCTTATTTGGAAATGGAATAAGTGGACTTTCAATGCCTGAGAATGTAAATATCAATGCTTTAGGTGGTGGTACTGCTGGTAATGGTGTGTCTGCTCCTACTGCTTTCCAAGCATGGGAAAAAGGCTGTGAGGAAACTCTTGCACTTCAAAAAGGTCTTTATGACTGGGCACTTGTTCAACAGTCCCAGAGATTCAATGACAGAAGTACCCTAAACTCAGAGCTGTTTGGAATATGGAAGTCACAGGTTGATGCTGATTTTGGATTATACAAGAGCACAAGAGATAGCTTTGATGTAATGTCTGCAAAGCAAAATCAAGACACTTTCAATCTGTATAAGTCTCAGAGAGATGCTGATGATGTTCTTGCACAAAGAATCAGCAATCTTGAGCAGCAAGTAGCTGTAAATGCTGCTGTAAGACCTTATCAAGATAAGCTAATCCAATGTGAGATTGACAAGGCATTTACTGCTGGTATTAACTATACTGATAGAAAGACTTGTAAGGCTATTTATGGTGAAGTAATGCTTCCTAATACTCCTGTAGTTACAGGATATGTAGGTGCAAATCAATGTGGTTGCCCAAGAGTTGTTAGTGGCACTACTGCGTCTGTTTAAAAAGTAAGGGGGCAATTCCCCTTACTTTTTCAATACTAATCTTAAAAACTTATAGTTATGATTCCAGTAAATCAAGTCATATTAGGAGGAGACCCATTGCTTGGAAGTAGCATGGTAGGGAATAGTCTTGATGAGCAACTACAACTTATTGAGAAGTATAAGCAGAACCTTGAGGCTGCAAAACAGTTAAGACAGCAAGCCCAACCTATACAGCAACCTGTTCAAAGGCTTATATGGGATGAGGTAGATGCTGAGATAACACCTATGACAGATGAGCAAAAGGCAATGCTACTTCAAGATGAGAATTATGTAGATACTTATACTAAGATTCAGACTATGGTTCAAAATGAAATCCTGAACTTGGTTAAGAGCAGAATTGAAAGTACCCTAGAAGGTAAAGAGTTGCTGCAAAGTCAATTAAAGATAGTCAAGAAGTTAAAGGGAAGGATTATTCAAGAGACTAATAAGGAAATGGAGGTATTTAGAAAGTTCAGGGAATTTAGTAAGACTAATCCTGAAGTGACTTATGAAGAATTTATTAAAGCTAATATGTAATTATGATGACTATAACACAACTGACTGATAATCTTAAGTCTTATGTCTCACTTCAATTAGATTCTATAACTAAGTCCAATCCTGTGGTTGGATTTATGAAACCTTTCATTACTAGGGCATTAGATAAGAACTTTGATAAAGTAACAAAGACTTTGAACTTAATATCTGATAAAGAGGGTAACATAGACATTGAGAATATTATCACTGAAATGATGGAGAACTTAATGAATACTAATCCATTTACCTTTAAAACTTCATTCATTGGAGATATAGAAATAGGTGGAGGTGAAATTAAATTTAACTTACCATTTACTAGTAAAAGATTAGTGTTGAATATAACAGACCTAGAGACTTTCAAGGAAATGTTAATCACTAAAAGCTAAGGAATATGGATGAACTTATGATGTATGAATATCTTAATAGAAAAGGTATGGGTGATATGAGTGAACATGGGTTCATGGATAAGTTTAGGGAATTTATAAACAAGTATAGAAGAAGCTCTATGAGGCATGGTAGAGAAGAAGACTTCATACCATTTGATGATGACTTCTATATGAGAAGGCATAATAGACCTGATGAGTTCATGGATATGTTTGACTCAAGAAATGAAAGACTCTCAGACAAGTTTAGAGATCACATGAGAAGTGGTGATATGGATAGAGCCATAAGATATATGAGAGACTCTATGTCTAAAGGAGATCATTTCAGTGAATCTGAAGCAGAGTATCTTGTAGTTAGAATGTATCACACTGAGAATGGTAGAAAATATAGTGGAGAGAAGTTTGATATGCACAAGGCTAAGGAGATTTGTGAGAGATATAGGGGAATACTCCCTACATCTGCTACAGTTGCTGATGTATATGTTGCAATTAACTTTCAGTACCATGACTATGCAGAATTGTTTAAGAACTGGTTTGGTGATGGTATAGAACAGAAAATAGTTGAATCTGCTATTGTATTCTGGTTTAAGGATGCTGACAGTAAGTCTGAGAATAAGGTGGTAGAATATTTTAGGGAACACTGATTTGATTGGGTAAGGATAATACCTTACCCTTTCTTTTTGCCTAATTTATAAGTATTCCATTTAGACTTTGCAAGTAATTTATTTAATAGGTTGTTGGTAATTAAAATTCTATTTATCTTTGCATCTGTTTAAGATTAACACTAAGACGAGAAGTATATGGAAGAGGAACTTAGCTTAGATAACATCTTAGGAGCAGAGGAAATAGATAATCTGTTTGTAGAAGATGATACACAGGAGACTCCACCTCCTAGTAAAGATGATGGAGAAGATGGTTCTGAAAAGAAACCTAATAGCAAAGAAAAAGATGAAACTACTGAGGTTGATGTAGATACTTTATTTACTGAACCAGAGAGCGTAGGTAGTGGAAAAGATAATAAAGAGGAAAAGGAAGATACCTCTCCTAAAAGTGATGGTACTTCTCCCAAAAACTTCTACTCTTCCATTGCCAAAGCCTTGAAGGAGGAGGGTATCTTCCCTGACCTTGATGATGAATCTTATTCTAAGATTAAAGAGCCTGAAGACTTCAGAGACTTAATTGAGCAGCAAATAAAAGCCGGTCTTGATGAAAGACAGAAGAGGATTGATGAAGCTCTAACTGCTGGAGTAGAGCCTACAGAGATTAAGAAATATGAAAATACAATTTACTTCCTTGATAATATTAAGGAAGAGTCTATCTCTGATGAGAGTGATAAGGGTGAGAAACTTAGAAAAGATTTAATCTATCAAGATTTTATCAATAGAGGTTATAGCAAGGAAAGAGCTACAAGAGAGGTACAGAAGTCTTTCAATGCTGGTACTGATATTGATGATGCAAAAGAGGCTTTGCAAAGTAATATTGACTTCTTCAGAAATAAGTATGATGAGCTTGTTAATGATGCTAAGTCAGAAGCAGAACAAGAAGAGAGAGAAAGGAAAGAACAGGCTGAAAAGCTGAAGACATCTATCCTTAATGATAAGGAAGTTTTTGGGGATTTATCTGTGGATAAATCCACTAGGCAAAGGATATATGATAATATATCAAAGCCTGTTTATAAAGATCCAGAGACAGGAGAGTACTTTACTGCTATCCAAAAGTATGAGATGGAGAACAGAACAGACTTTCTAAAGAACATTGGGTTACTTTTCACACTAACTGATGGCTTTAAGAATCTTGATGGTTTAGTAAAAGGTAAAGTAAAGAAAGAAGTAAACAAAGGTCTTAGAGAGCTGGAAAATACTCTTAACAACACTGCAAGAACCTCAGATGGTAATCTGAAGTTTGTGAGTGGAGTTGATGAGGACCCTGAATCCTTTATTGGAAAGGGTTGGAAACTTGATATATAAATATGGAAAGAATAAAATTAATATCTGAGGAAGAAAAAAAAAGAGTCGCCTATCCTGAGAAGCAGAGTGACATTTATTTAGAATGTTCTATAAAAACTATAGATGGTAAAACTTTTCCAAAGGTAAAAGAATTAGGAGAAGCTATAATAGGGATTAAAAATAAAATAATAGAATTTACTAAATCAACTAATATATTATATAATAACATTGATAATGTTAAAGTTAATATAGATAACCTTTATATAGGCTGTTTTAAATCAGCTGATTTAGTACTAGATAATGTTGGGGCATGGGTAGAAAAAGAAGCAACTGTAATATTGCCTATAGGATATTACTATATACAATTAGTTGACCCTAATAAAAAAGGAACATTAACTATATTAGAAGAGGAAGTCTTTGAGGATAGTACTTCATATATGATTGAACCTATGAGTCTGATTAAATATAAGAAGTCAGATATTGAATCTTTTATAGGAAAGAGATTAAACTTATATGATAATAAGTATATAATTATATATTATAGTAATTGTCCATTTGCTCTTTGCCCTATAAAAGATAAACTGTCTCTTAGACTTTCTTCAATAAATAATAAAGCTCTATTTAAAGAGTTTTTTAATTCTCCTAAAGATTATTTGGTTGCTTTAATTCCTGTTCTATTTTCATATAACGATGAAAAGTACACTAGATTTGATTATAATAAAGAAGAAGACTTTACAATAGACGATATAAAAAATTGGTAATTAATAATTCTGGAAAATTAGGTAAGTTTCAAATGGTAGGCTTCCAGCACTGGAAGGGACTTACTAAGGAAAATCACCTTGGTTCTGTCTTTCAGTTAGCTCCACAAAAGGCCACAAACCTAATGGTGCAACTGTTAGCTTACTACAGAGGAAAGACCCTTGATACATTCCTAAATCAATTCCCAACAAGAGAATTTGAGGATGACAATGAGTATTACTGGGATGTTATTGGTTCTTCAAGAAGAAACATTCCTCTTGTAGAGGCAAGAGATGAGAATGGTACACCTATAACTGATGATTCAGGAATGGTTGGTGTAGGTACTGCACCTTTCTATCTAGTATTCCCTGAGGATTGGTTTGCTGATGGTGAATACATTGTAGGTAATCTGAATGAAATCTATCAATTCAGAATCCTAGGAGACCCAAGAATGGAGGGTACTAATGCAGTTTATAAGGTAGAACTTGCTGGAGGTAACACAGTAGGAGTTCCTGCTGAGAGACTACTTGCAGGTGAGAGGTTCTCAGTTGAGGCTGCATTTGTTGAGAAGGAACTCTCAAGAAAGGTTGGTGATAGACTATCTTATGTCACCTTGCAGTTAATAGCTGCATAATAAAATGGGCAAAATCGGTGGTAAAATACCGAGCTAACTTATAGCTAACATACTGTAAGTAGTGTAGAGAGTAGAACATGAGGATAAGATAATTATCAATGAAAGGTATAATTTATAAAATAACCAATAAGGTTAATAATAAGTCCTATATAGGGCAAACAAGATATACCATAGAATTTAGATGGAAACAACATCAGCATAAGAAAGATAATACATACTTTCATAATGCTATACATAAATATGGTATAGAGAATTTTAGTATAGAGATACTAGAAAAGTGTAATATCGAAGACTTAAATAGTAAGGAAATCTTTTATATAGCTAAATATGATACATTTAATAATGGGTATAATTTAACTATAGGAGGAGATGGTAATAGAAGGTTACTACTTGATAACAAGTATGATGAAATAAAGGAACTTTACTTATCAGGTTTCAGTAGTAATAAAATTGCTACTTTATATAAAGTAGACAAGGCTTCTATAGTAAAAATACTTAAGTCACTTGATGTGAAGATAAGAAGTAATAAACTTAGTATCAATCATCAAGAATTTCTTGAACTAGCACATGATTATCAAACTGGTTATTCTCTCAAAGAATTAGCTAAGAGATATGATTGTTCTCCTACAGGTCTAAAAGATTATTTAGTTAGAAAAGGAGTAAATTTAAGAGATAGGTATAATATTCTTCAAGATGAGAAATCTCAAGAAAGCATGATAAATGACTATTTAGACGGAAATCTAAAGTTGAATGAAATCCAATCTAAATATCATTGTAGTTATAGTACTTTCACTAAAATCCTTTCATTGCATGGTATAGATAAAAAAGGCAAAGGGACTCACTTCAAATTGAATGAGCATAAATGCTTGGAAGCTATAAAGATGTTTAATACTGGCATGACAATAAAACAGATAGCTGAAAAATTTGAGGTAAATAAAAGCACTATTTATTCTCTCTTCAAGAGATACCATGTTAATTATCTGACAGTATAATTGTTCCAAGAGTGTCCACCTCCTAAAGACTTTTAAAATAAAGGCACAGGAGGAAAATGTACTCCAATTAAGCTATAGAAGTATAGTCCTAAGATAAAGAGCTTAGGTTAAATTAATAGGTAAGATTTACAAGCCCTGTCTCTATGAGAAATGAGTGGTCTGTAGTTAGAATCCAACATAAGGTTCCGGGTTCTATGCTAAATAAGAAGCTGGCTGTTGGTATTCCTATCACTAAGGAAACAGAGGGTAGATACACTAAGTCAGTTGCTACAATGTGGATGCACAATGTAGAATGGGAAGTAGAGTGTCAGTTCTCTGAATATAAGAACAATGCACTTGCATTTGGTAGAAGCAACAGAAATCAGAATGGTGAGTACATGAACTTTGGTAAGTCGGGTAATGTTATTAAGACAGGTGCTGGCTTATTTGAGCAAATGGAAGTTGCTAATACTATGTATTACAACACATTTAGCTTGAAGCTTCTTGAAGATGCTCTATATGAGCTTTCTGCTTCTAAGCTAGACTTTGGTGACAGATACTTCCTTATTAAGACTGGTGAAAGGGGTGCTATCCAATTCCATAAGGAAGTACTTAAGACTGTATCAGGTTGGACTCAGTTTGTTCTTGATAACAACTCCATTGGAGTTGTACAGAAGACCCAATCACAGCTTCATCAGAACTCACTAAGTGCTGGTTTCCAATTTGTAGAATACAAAGCTCCTAATGGAGTAAGGGTTAAGATTGATGTAGACCCATTCTATGATGACCCAGTAAGAAACAAGATTCTCCATCCAAATGGAGGTGTAGCTTTCTCTTACAGATATGATATTATGTACATTGGTACTATGGACCAACCTAATATCTTTAAGTGTAAGATTAAGGGTGATAATGAATATAGAGGTTATCAATGGGGTCTAAGAAATCCATTCACAGGTCAAAAGGGTAATCCTTATATGTCATTTGATGAGGATTCTGCTATAATCCACAGAATGGCTACTCTTGGTATCTGTGTTCTTGACCCAACAAGAACTATGTCACTAATCCCTGCAATTCTACAGGGCTAATAATTCTAAAGGGGAGAGGAGACTACTCTCCTTCTCCCCTTTCTTTCTATAAACTAAGGAGAAGTTATGTCAAAAGAAAAAATGGAGGAGAAGGTAAATTATACAGCACCTGATTTTGACTTGGATAGTGCTGATATGGAAACACCTTTACAAGAAGTAAAGATCAATAAAGTTGACCCTGAAAGACCTAAAAGGTCTAGAAAAATTGAAGAACCCTCAGACCAATTAGTTAGCTGTTTAAGGAATGAGAGAATTATTGTAAGACATGTGCCTAAACTGACAGGTATGTGGGGTAATAATCCTAAACACATCCTTGCAGGAGGTATGGCAGAAGGAGCTAGCAGAACCTTTGTAGTTCCTAGACTATCTTCAGGTATGTTTATCAATGTTCTTACAGATAAGGAAAAGACATTCCTTGAAGAGATTATGGGGTTAGAGTATAATGCCCTAAGCATCTACAAAAAGGTAGATAACTTTTGGGATGATAGCAATGAGAATGGAATTAACAAAGTTAGACTAACTAAGCAGGATAACTACTTCAATCTATCTGACCCAGAAGACTACATTAGATATAAGATATTATTAGCTAATAAGGATTATATTGCCCCTTCATTGCAGGCACTACAAGATACTCCAAAAGCTACTTATCAGTTTGTTATTATCTCAGAAGGAGAGGAAACTAAGACTGCCAAGAGTAATATGAGTGCTACAATGAGATGCTATAAGGAGTTTGGAAAAATCGAGGATGATTTTGATACTCTGAGGGTTATTGTAGAAACAATAGATGGCAGACCTACATCTAAGACTGCTAAGTTAGAGTTCTTACAGACTAAGGCTAATGAGCTTATACAGCATGATAGTAAGATATTCTTAAGAGTAATTACTGACCCAATGCTTCCTACAAAGGTCCTTATTAAGAAGGCTATAGAAGCTGGCTTAATTTCCAATAGAGGAAATTACCTATATTTGAGGTCTGATAATTCTCCTCTGTGTGAGGCAAATGAAGAGCCTACTCTTAATATAGCAGCTAAGTACTTGAACTCTCCTAAGCATCAAGAAGTAAAGTTTGCATTGGAGGCTAAACTAAAGTAACATGACTATACAGGAATTTTCAAATGAGTTTGATGTTCTGTACAACAATATAATGTCTAACCAAGCTCCAGGCTTAAATGAATATGAGAAGTCAGTTTTCCTAACTAAGGCTCAGAGTGAGATTATTAAGAACTACTTTAATCCTAAAGGTAATAAGTATCAGGAGGGTTTTGATGGTTCTCAGAAGAGGCAAGTAGACTTCTCTAAACTTATGAAGACCTATGCTTCCTCTGGTACTGCCCCTACTCCTACATCATTCTTTGGAAATGTAACTGGTGCATACAAGATTACTTGGCCTAATGATGTTTTTGTAGTAGTAAATGAGGTTGTAGATGTTACAAAGAAAGGTGAAAGTGGGAAATACAGATTACAGGTCATACCTATAAAGTATGATGAATATCTTAGAGTATCATCTAAGCCTTACAAACAACCTTTGAAGAATCAGGCATGGAGAATAATCAATGGGGAAAATGACATTAATTTGATTGTAGGACATCTTAATAGTGTTAATCCTAATGGCTATCACATAAGATATGTTAAGCATCCTAAGCCTATCATACTTGAAAGTCTTGATGGAAGTGGCTTGTCAATTAATAATGAAACAAATGAAATGGGTTGTGAACTAGACCCTGAGATACATCCTGAGATATTACAAAGAGCAGTAGAGCTTGCTAAAGCTGCTTATGCAGGAGACCTAAAAAGCAATGTTGAATTAGGACAAAGAACTGAATAATGACTACTAAAGAATTTTCTAATGAGTTTGATGCCTTACTGAATAGCTACTCTACAACAGAGGAAACCCCTAATACCATTGAGCTAGATGAATATGAGAAGTCAGTCTTTCTCACTAAAGCACAAGAAGATGTGGTAATAGATATGTACAATGGTAAGAATACATTTGGAGACTCATTTGAGAAGAATGAAGAAGTCAGAAGGTACTTGAGCAGCCTAATTAAAACTTACACTACCTCTGTTAAGGAAACTACATATAAGGGACTATCTAAACACTCAGTATTTTTTAAGCTGCCTGATGATTTGTGGTTTATAACCTATGAGGCAGTTGATTTGAAAGATGATGGATTAGGATGTAAGAGTGGAGAAGATGTTTGTGTAACTCCTGTTACACAGGATGAGTATCATAAGATAAGGAAAAATCCATTTAGGGGTCCTAATGATAGGAGAGCCTTAAGGCTTGACCCTAATGAAGAAGCAGTTGAAATAGTCTCAAAGTATAATGTAGTTAGTTATCTTGTTAGATACCTTTCAAGACCAAACCCAATTATACTGAATGACTTACCAAATGATTTATCAATCAATGGTATCAATAAAAAAACAGAATGTGGACTGAACCCTGTAATACATAGAGCAATACTTGAGAGAGCAGTTAGGCTTGCCATCATAAGTAGGGTTCCAAATACAGGAAAATAAAATCTATTGTATAATTTAATTTTAAATTAAAATGGCGACATTTAGTGTAAATCAAATAAGACAACTTTATGTAGCAACAGCATTAAAGACTCCCCATGTGCTTGCTTCAGATACTGCTGGTTCTATTGCAGTAAAGAATGATAATGCCAAGAGTCATCTGTATTTTGAGTACAAGGGTGCTGATAACTTAATGAGAAGTGACCTAATTGATATAAAGAATATTCTTTATGCAAAGGCTACTAATGCAACTGCTATGGCACATAGCCTTAAGTCAGTAACTGTAGCTCTTGATTCAAATATCAATGGTGGTGCTCCTGTTGCAGGACAGGATTATATCTTAAGAATCGCATTCAAGCAATATGTAGGTATGTCTGATGAAGACCAGTACTTCAAGTATGGTATGGTCCATGCTTATGCTGGAATGGATGCAGATACTTTCTATAAAATATTAGCCCTATCTCTTGCTAAGAATTTTAGTAGAGAAGTTACACCTTTAATTAAAGTGGAAGTACATAGTAAAGCTACTAAATCTAAAGGCAAGTTTGATGCAAATGGTTTTATGGAAGTAACTCCTCTTACTAAAGATAATGGTAAAAGTGATAATACTAACCCATATTATGCAACAGATGCTGTAGTAACAGATATTGATAGTGTTAGAATTACAGAAGTAGAGCAACCTTGGAGACTTGGAGTTATGGCTCAAACTCCTGTCTATTTCACAGTACAATCAGTACCTGTAACTGTAAATGGAGATGATAGACATTGGGCTACTCTGACAGAAGGCACAAGTGGTTCTATTGGTAATGGTAAAACTATTGCAGACCTTGAATACTTCTGTATGGGTGAAAGGGGAGATATATATAGACAAGTAGGATGGCCTAATAATATACCTACTACTTATCTTGTAGACCCAACTAAGACATACTGTGTATTTGATATTCACTATGCTTATGTTGGCAGTAATGAATCAGTACAAAAGTCTGAAAAGACTATTACGATTGTATGTACTGACAAGGCAGAGCTTAATAAGGTAATTACAGCCTTCAACACTGCTACAGGCCTTAGTGTTGCAACTCTCTGACTTTAGAGATATAAAAGGATGAGGGCTATAAAACCCTCATCCTTATTTTTTTAATCAAAGAACTTGATATGGTAGAATTTAATAAATTATTTGTTATCCCTTATAATAAGGGTCTTTATATAGATTGTTCTGTTCTAGATATGCCTTATTTTAAGGATGTATATATAGATAAGATAGTAATAGATACACAAAATACTTTTAATAAAGATGGTATAAGTAAACATCCAGTGTATTCCCATACTATTTCTGGTAATCAGAAAAGAGTACAAATGACTATCAAAAATACAGATTTATTAGTTCCTACTATGGAAGGTAATATGTTCTTTGTGTATGTGATTACAAAAGGAGTTCCTTCTTGTGATGTACCTTGTGGTTTAGATTCTCCTGTTACTTTAGGAGTTGGAGTAGATGCTTATCCTATCTACAGAAAGGCTTTGAAATATCTTAATGAGACCTATGATAGATGTAATATCCCTAGAGCTTTTATTGATTTTATTCTAAGATATAAAGCATTTCAAATTTGTCTTAAAACTAGAGACTACCCACTAGCTATAACATATTGGAAGAAATTTACTAACTCCATTAGTGTTAAACCTAGCAATGGATGTGGATGTCATGAATGAGTTAATGTATGATACTTTAGTAAGATATTTCAAAACCTTGGCTCATACAGGATATAAGAGCTATGATGTAGTATTCAAAATGCTAGTTATAGACTTTATTTATGAAATCACTCACACTGAGCTAAGATATTATATAACAAACAAAGATATTAAACTGATGCAAGATTTATTATACCAATTCCTTGGCTCTACTTGTGAAATATCTTTTCCAACTAATAATAGACCTTGTTGTGTATGTATATGTTGCAATGGTGGAAATTCAACTCCCCCACCTGTAATTACTCCTACTACAACTACTAGTACTCCTAGACCTAATAAAAAAATGTATATTAGAAATTCTTCTGATAATATTGGTTTAGAAGTATCAGGTGGAAAAATAATAGATTCTTCTTCCTCAGTTATATTGGCTGGTAGGAATTTAGAAATGTCTTATATTGATAAGTTTACTCCCTTATATATCGAAGGGTATGGTACTAGTATTGATAATATTTCTTCTATAAGAATAATAGATAATAAAGGAGGTACTATACCTGTAGAAGAAACAAGTAGTGCTGGAGTATTTAGAACCACTAGTAGTCTTTATTCTTTAATAGAAGAAAATGATATTACTTTTATAGATATTAAAGTAACAAAGCAAGTAGATACTACTACAACTACTACCTCTACTCTTCCTGCATTTAAGATTATTAAAGTTAATAATAAAACTAATATTCCAATAGAAATATTACCTGGTAACCATCTTGGAATTACTACATTTATAGGTACAATCCCTGTAGATGGGGTAGTAGGTTTTGATTCTATTTTATGGGGAGATACATTAGGTATTATTTTTGGACATAAACTTGATGTAGGAAGTGAATTGCCTAAAAACTTTAGGATAGTTGCTTATACTGAAAATGGTTCTTATATAGAAGTTCCTTATAATTTAAATGACCAAGAAGATAGTCATTATCCTTATCTAGCAATTAAAATAGATATATTCCCTATTATAGAAAATACTAATATTAAAAGTATTTATGTATATGGAACTTTCTTAGATTATTCTACTACTAGCTCTACTCCTACTCCTATTACTACTACAACTAGTACTAGTACTCGTCCCCCATCAATTAAAGTTACAAATAAAAGTTCTCTATATTTAGAGTTTTTTGGTCCTGTTAATGATCTAAATCAAACTACAGGTACACCTCCAATAGGACCTAATAGTTCGGTATTCCTGTATAAAGGAAATTTAGGTTATAACTCTTGTAGAGTTACTGATGCAAGTGGGGATATATTTACTGGAAGAAGTGGTGAATTAACTATCAAAAATGATGAAACTTTAGAGCTTATACCTACTGAGTATAATGATAAAGATACCATAAAAGCATATTACTCATTTAATTATGTAGAACTTATAGAGGCTGGAGTCAAAGAAATTATAATAGAATCTGATTTAGAGGGTGCAACCACTACTACATCTACATCTACAACTCCTCCTTCTACAACAACCACTACATCTACAAAATACCCTAGTATCTCTTTAACTAATAATACTAATCAAAACTTTATTTTAACTGCTCCTATTATTAATGGAAGAGACTATCAAGAGCTTCCTGTAGGAGGAACTGCTTATATTAAGCAAGATGATAGTGTTCAGACTATTTCATTATCTGATTCAATGTTAGATATGAAAAATGCCGATATAATTATAAGAGTATACACTGCTGAATCAAGCTATGAATTTTATCAATTTGAGAAAAAAGAGAGTGGTATAGAAATAGATTTTGCAACTTTAATTTCTAATAAAAATATTACTAGAGTGGTTATAGAAGGGACTATTAATTTTGCTCCTACTACAACTACAAAACCTAGTAATACAGTATATTATGGAGTAATTAAGGGATATATGGACCCTAATAGTTTCTGTTCAATTCCTATAAATGAACTAATAGATAGATCAGAAACAAAATTTAAACCTATTATAGGAGATTCTGTTAATGAATTTACTATTCCTCAAGATGGTTATTTTTCATATTTAATTATTCCTGTAGATAAAGTAGAATTACAATATGCAGCATTTACTTCTGGAGGATTAACTTCTACTTATTATGATTCAAGTAAACCTAATACTCCTACAGCATTAGACCCAACTCCTAATGGGGCATATTATTCTAAATATACAAGAGGAGGAACTGCTCCTTATAATAAGGGAGGTAGTTATAAAGGTATAGATTATGATGTTTATTTTGCATATATCAATTCAGGAAGTATTCCAGAAATGATAAATATAAAGGCTAAAAATAAATAATTGGTATGGCAGTAAGTATAAATGAACTTATATCACTTAATGCTAGTGATAGCTCCTTTAATCCTTACCCCTCATTAGACCTTAGATATGGACCATATGATAATGTAAGTGCAGCATTAACTGCACTTACATCTTCTAAAAGATGTGTAGGTCTAACTGTTGGAATTAAAAAAGACAATACTATTGTTGAATACTGGTTTAAAGGAGGAATACAAGATTCTAATTTAGTAGAAAAATCCGATAGTACCTATGAAAACTATAAGATAAATAATGGTATTAAAACAAAAGAAGAGTTTTTTAAAACTCTTTCTGAAATAGTAGATACCTCTTCTTATATTGTACTTGATTCTAATATAGATAATGTTAAGGTAGAAGTTACAGTAGCCTCTAATTCTCCTACTATAGTTGGAAACAGCATTGTAAATAATACTATTAAAACTAGTAGTAATATGGAGGAATACGCACTTAAAAGTGAGACATGCTCTATTAGAATAGATACAAAAAACTTAGATACTAATTTACCACAGAAGTGTAGGCAAATAAATATTATTACATCTAAAGGTGCAGAACCTTTTATATTAGATGATAATATTTTAAATTTTGTTTTCTCATCTACTGAAAGAGAAATTACATTTACTTTACCTTCAGATACTTATAATAATGTAATAGGTTTTTATAATAGTGACACTGGAGAACTTTTATCTAATGAAGATAGTTACATTTATAAAACAGATTTAAATCTTATTTCTTTAACTTTAATATTTAAAAACAATGGCAATAACAAGTAGAAGTATTACTATTAAGGTTAGTAATGAAGATAATGTAGCAAACTACCTAGAATACAAAGGAATGTTTGCAGGAAAAACAGGAAGTCAATATACTCCTAGTAAAACATGGACTACTACAGTAAATTCGGGAGAAAGTAAATCAGTATATTTTAAATATCTCCCAAAGCCTATTACAATTACTTTTAAAGGTAATTCATCAGGTACTTATACTGTAACTGGGTCTTCTATTGGAACTGTTTCAGTGCCTAGAGAAGGAACCTCTAAGACTCTTACTATAGGTAGTGTAGATAATCTATTAAGTCAATTAAACATTAGATTTGATTCTGCTACTATGACAGATAAAGACTGGAAAATATCACAGGTTAAAATTGATGGAAGTGTTGTTTCTCTTCCATATACTAAATCTGGAGCAAGAGCAGGATCTACAATTACAGTAGAAGTTATTGCTGCTAGTGCAACTACTACAACTACAACTACTACTACTAGTACCCAAGCACCTGCTATACTTAATTTGGAATCAAATGCAACTATTGGAGTTAATATTTCGGGGGAAGGATTAGATTTTAATAAAAATCTAACTGCCAATCAAAATATTCCAGCAGATGTACCTATGCCCTTAGAATAATTAACTATTACATAAAATAAAAAGTTACCTGTATGATTCCTAAGATAATACATTATTGTTGGTTTAGTAAAGATAAAAATAAACCTCTTCCAATAGTAGTTCAAAGGAGTATTGAATCATGGAAAAATATTTTACCAGACTATGAAATTAAAGTATGGAATGAAGATACTTTTAATATTAATTCTGTACCTTGGGTAAAAGAATGCTATGAGTGTGGATGTGGATCTTATGCTTATATGGCAGACTATGTTAGATTATGGGCATTATATAACTATGGAGGTATTTATTTAGATGCTGACCAAATGGTTACTAAATCACTAGACTCATTCCTAGATAACAAGATGTTTGTAGGAATGATAAATCCTGGTGAAATAGGCTGGGGTGTTATAGGAGCAGAACAATATAATCCTGTAATAAAGTCATTGCTAGATGAGTATAATAATAAGCACTATATTAAAAAAGATGGTTCCCTTAATATATGTAATAATATCTATGCTACAACAGCAAGTGTAAGGAAATTATATAACTTTAGTTCAGATGTTAATCTGTTACAAAAGTTTGATGGACTTACTATTTATCCTAAAATGTATTTCTATCCTGTAGATGAATTTCATCCTACTGAAGATACTCATGCTATACACTTAGGTATGACTAGTCATTATAAGATGATTTCAGTAGTTATGCCTGTATATAATGGAGAAAAATATCTTAGAGAATGTATAGATAGTGTACTTGCCCAGACTTTTACTGATTTTGAATTTATCATTGTTGATGATGGTTCCACTGATAGTACAGAAAGTATAATTAAATCTTATACAGACGATAGAGTTGTATACATAAAAAAGGAGCATAATGGTATATCAGAAGCTCTTAATTTAGGTATTAGAAGGGCTATTGGTCTTTATATAGCTAGAATGGATGCTGATGATATGATGTATCCAAATAGACTTGAAGTCCAATATAAGTTCATGTGTGAACATCCAGAGTATGACATGATTACTGCTGGATTTGAATGGGGAAATGGTAAATTGGAAAAGGAATATTTTACTTATGATGAAATTGATATTCCTTTAGAATGGTTTAGAGGAGGTAATAATCCAATAGCCCATCCTACAGTAATGATGAAGACAAGTTCTTTAAAATCTTTACCTTTTATGTATGAAAAAATATATGATGGGTATGAAGATTTTAAACTATGGCATACTATGTTAACTCATGGTAAGAGAATACATAATATTCCTGATATTGTCACTTATTATAGACAGCATTCTAATCAGAGTTCTACAAACATGGAAAAGTATTATGACTATGGTATGTCTTATGCTGAAGTAGGTAATTGTATAGTCAATGCTTATAATAAGAAAAATAGTGATACTGCACAACTTACTGTAATTATTCCTTTTCAGAATGAGGGATATGAAGTAGAAAAAACTGTTACTTCTGTAAGAGGGACTGCCAAAGATGTAAAGATTATGCTCATTGATGATAATAGCAATGATGGATATAATTACAAGAAAGTAGCTGAAATATTTGGATGTGATTATTATAGAAATGAGACTAATCTTGGTGTAGCAGGTTCTAGAAACTTTGGTGTATTTCATTGTACTACTCCATACTTTGTGTTATTAGATGCTCATATGAGGTTTTATGAAACTAATTGGGATGAGAGGTTAGTTAAACTTCTAAAGGAAAATCCAGAAAGATTAATAACCTCTAATACTATTTATTTTGGTAAAGATGAAAATAATATCTATCTGAATGAAGATGGTATTCAAGGAAGGCACTCTTTTGGTACTTATGCAGCATCTGTTAATATGACAGAATCAGGATGGGAATACACAGCTAAATGGACAGGTGGGCTACTAGACCAAAATCCCAATGCAGAAGTAATTCCTGTTTCTTGTGTCCTTGGTGCAGTTTATGCTTCAAGTGTAGAATGGTGGTTTAAAATTGGAGGACTTACAGGTCTTATAAAATATGGACTAGATGAACCTCTGATGTCTATAAAAACATGGCTTGCAGGAGGTGAAGTTCTTCTTATCAAGAATTGGGGAGTAGGCCATCTTTATAGAAATGGAGGTAATTATGCAGTAACTAGTACACAGGTAGACCATAATCAGTTGTATTTAATTCATCTATTTTCTTCTGATGATAAGATTCCTGTATATGAGGAACATCTTAGAAAGAGAATTGGGGATGTGGCATTTAATGATGCTAAAGCTTTGTTGATGCAAAACTATAATAAGTTAGTTAGCTTTAAGAAGTATTTCTTCACTAAAGTTGCAAAGCATGATATGAGCTATTTCCTTGAATTGAATGCTAAGGTATTCTGTTAATAAAACTTTGTAAGAACAATAACTAAAACAATAAAGTTCTTGTGACATTGATAAATTCTTAGTATCTTTGTCTCAAGAACTTTTTTAATATGTATCAATATGAGAACATATAGACAACTAGTGTACTTAGTATTAGATGAACTGAAACTTATGAGTGATGATTCATCTTTTACTGAAGACCATATTATATTCTTGCTGAGTAAGTATAGAGCATTTCTCTTAAAGCAAAGATACTCTGATGTAAGGAAGGAAGTTCCTTTATCTAATTATCAGACTTTGTGCTTAGACCTAGAAGAGCATGAAGGAATAGAGGGACTACCTTGTGAAGGTACCTATATGAGAAGTACTAAGAAGATACCTGAGACTATGAATATAGGACAATCTAGGGTACATTCAGATGACTACTTCAATGGGGAGATAACCTATGTATCTAGAGATAGGCTGAGATATGTAGGTCACAATAAATGGCTACAGAATATAATTTATGCTACTAAAGGGCCTGATGGGTATTTATACTTGAAATCTTCAAATCCACAACTTTACTACTTGGAGGAAATAAAGTTTACTGGAGTATTTAGTGATGCAGAAAAAGCCTCAGAATTGGAGTGTGAACAATCAGAGAGCTGTGATATTCTTGACAAAGAGTTTCCTCTTGAAGATGCAATAATTCCACCTCTGATAAATCTAGTAGTTAAGGAACTTTCAGGAGCTATATATAAGCCAGAAGATTCTGAAAACAATGCTACGGATGATTTAGCTAATCTAGCTAATTTCCCAGCAAGAAATATCAAATCTAACCTACAAAAACAAATTGAATCTTAATGACTAGAGAAGAACTTCTTAAATTAAATGAGCCTAGAGTTCATAAAGTAACTAAGTCATTAGGGGTTTATTCAGCCTATAAGTGGCTTAGAAAAAGACAATGGGTTGATATAGGTCAAAGACTTACTGAGCATGAGTTTTATAGTATAATTAGAAAGATAAATAATGAACTTGCCTATAATCTTTCTATTGGTAATGATATTAAATTACCTCATAGAATGGGTAAGATAGAATTGAGAAAGTATAATGCTAAATTTAGTTTTGATGATGGGAAAATTAAAACTAATTTACCTATAGACTGGGATAAAACTCTTAAATTATGGTGTGAAGATGAGGAAGCCTATAAGAGTAGAACACTCATTAAAATGGAGGAAAAAGAGATATTCAAAATTTATTATAACAAATATAAGGCAGACTATACAAACAAATCTTTCTACCAATTTAATGCCAATAGAGAACTAAAGAAAGCTCTTAAAAAGAATATTAAGGAAGGCAGAATAGATGCCTTTCTATTAAATAAAGAATAATATGAGTAGAAAATGGTCTTTATATAGGCATACTTCTCCCTTAGGCAAAGTTTACATTGGAATAACTAGTATGTCCCCAAAAATTAGATGGGGAAAGAATGGAAGTGGATATAAGAAACAGCCTTATTTCTATAATGCTATTCTAAAGTATGGTTGGGATAATATAAAACATGAAGTGTTGTTTTCCAATCTATCAGAGGAGGAAGCTAAGCATTTAGAACAAAATCTTGTAAGTTTATATAAAGAACAGGGAATTGCGTATAATACTGCTGATGGTGGAGGGGTAGGGACAAAAGGATATAAATGGACAAAAGAGCAGCTGAGTAGAAAGGTTATTAGGGATATGAAAGGTAAAAATAACCCTAACTATGGAAATCATAAGATAGCGGGAGAAAATAACTTTATGTATGGAAAAACACATACAGATGATGCAAGAAGAAAGATGGCTCTAGCCGCTACAGGTAGAACCCATAAAATGCCTGATTCTCAGAGAGCTAAATTATTAAAAATTCATAGTAAACCTGTAATTCAGTTAGACTTCGACAATAATATTGTGGCAAAATTTGATTCCTCAATGGCAGCTGCTAGATTCTACGGAAAAGGGACTCCAACTGCTAACCATATAGCAGAATGTTGTAAAGGTAAAAGAAAGAAATGTCTAAACTATAAATGGATTTATAATTATGACTAACTATATAAGTATAAAGCAGGTTATGAGCGACTTGCTAGAGCATCCTCTACTGCAAGACCTATCTTTTGAAAGGATAGTAAATCATACTGTACACTTTTTACAGATTGTAGGAGTGCCTAATGAGTTTGAAGAAAAGACAGCCTTGATTGATATAAAGGATTACAGAGGGTGCTTACCTTGTGATTACTATGATATGATACAGGTAAGAACTTATAAGGAGGGAGAGTATTGTCCTAGAGTATTTAGATATACTACAGATAGTTTCCACCATAGTCCTAAGAAAGAAGATTCAGATACTTGGGATTTAACCTATAAGTTACAAAATAGCATTATTTATACTTCTATTAAAGAGGGTACTATAGAGATAGCTTATCATGCAATTAAAGTTGATAAAGAAGGCTATCCTATGATACCTGAAAATAGTAGCTTTATACAAGCATTAGAACTTTATATCAAGAAAAAAGTATTTACTATTCTTTTTGACCAAGGTAAAATAAGTCCTGCTGTCTTGCAGAACACCCAGCAAGAATATGCGTGGGCAGTTGGTCAAGCTCAAAGAGATTTAACTATGCCTACTATAGATCAAATGGAATCCATCAGTAATATGTGGACTCAGTTATTGCAAAGAAATAATGAGCATAGTAAAGGCATGAAACCATTAGGAAGAAGAGAATATATAAGAGTACAGTAATATGCAAAAGAAACAAGTATCTATAATACCTAGAAGTATGCAGCAAGATTTAGCAGTTAGTCAATTTCCTAATGATGCTGCATATGAGATTAGAAATATGAGGATAGTTACTACAGGAGATAATACTTCATTATGTCTTACAAATGAAAAGGGTAATTCTCTTGTAAATTTAAATTTAGACAATTCTACTATATTAGGTTATATATATGTTGAAGATTATATAGTTGCATTCTCTAAAGGAAATAAAGATTATATATATAAAATATATATAGATAATAATAACTTAAAATCTAAAAAGTTATATGAAGGAGATTTAAATTTTAGCTTAGAACATCCTATAGAAGGAATAGTTAATATTGAATCTGATAAGGTTAAAAAAATATACTGGGTAGATGGACTGAATGAAGTAAGAAGCATGAACTTAGTTGATTTTGAAAATGGTCAAAATCCTAAATATAAGTTTGAAATAACTGCTAATAATATTACTTTTAATGATACTATAAAAGTGACTAAAAGTTATGAAGGAGGATTATTTACTGCTGGTGTAATACAGTATGCGTACTCTTATTATAACCTTCATGGACATGAAACCCCTTTAATAAATTGTTCTTGTTTAAATTATATATCTTATAAGCAAGGTATAGATAATGATGCTAGAGTATCTTGTAGTTTTAATATAACTATTAATAATTTTGATAATTCTTATGATTATATAAGAATATATTCTATAATGAGGACCTCTTTAGATGCAGTCCCTGTAGTTAAAATATTAACAGATACTTATATTAAAAATCAGAATGATAGTATATCTTTTATAGATAATGGTAAGATAGGACATACTATAGACCCTATGTTACTATTATATCTTGGGGGAGATAAGATAATAGCAGGTACTTTAGTTAATAAAGATGGTACTTTATTCTTAGGTAATATTGAAGATCATAATTATGCCCTATCTGAATCAGAGAGAGAAAGTATACAGAATACATTAAAAGAAGAATTAGAGTTTGTATCTCCTACAGAAGGAAAATCCCTTAAAGAGTCTTCATATACATCTTATAAAGGAAACCTTGATTTGCCTCAAGATAACCTACTTACATTTAAATATGGAGAAAATTATAGGATAGGTATACAATTTCAATTTAATGATGGTAAATTAAGTGATGTTGTATATTTAAAGGATATAATAAATAATAAGCATCCTATGTATTTAGATAGTAAATTATATTTACCATACTTACAATTAAATAATGTAAGTGTTTTAAATAATAGTATTGCTAGAGCAAGGCTTATGTATGTATATCCTGATGTAGAAAATAGAACTAGATTATGTCAAGGAATAGTATCTCCAACTGTCTATGAAGAAAAATCAAGAATAAATAAGAATTTATATGTTCAACCTTCTTGGCTATTTAGAGATTCTTCTTATAAAAATAAAGCTTTTATTGATAAAGAAATACAATCATCTTATGATGAGAAGGATATTTATGTTAACTTAGAAGAGATAAAGCCTGAAACTCAAAATATTACTTTTTATTACTGGTATGACTCAGTAAGAAATAATCTTACAGTATTTTATAATTATAAAGTACAAAAGGGAAATGAAAAAGTTAAAACTTTTACATCACGTAATAATGACGAGGGAGGCTATCAAGCAGCATGTAATTATTTAAAAAGTTTTGGTATAACACAATTACCTTCTAAGAAAGAATGGCAAAGAAAAGGGCAACTTGAAAGTAAGGGAGAATTAAAAGTTAATGCAAGTGTAGATCCTTTAGAAAATATTATTTATAAATTAAAAGATAATAATGGATACTATATAGATAGTTCTATAGTAACTATGTATTCTCCAGATATAGAAGATATATATAATACTGTAAATTCTAATCAACTAATAAATGTAGAATTTATAGGAGCATCTGCTATATCTGATATATATAATGATTATATAATAACTTCATCTAATTCTCTTAGAGATCCAAAAGAAACAGGTCTTATAAATAGAGATATTAAAGGTATACTTAAAAGTGCTTTATTATGGAATGATGTTACTCCAGATTCTGATCCTATAGATCAAGACCCTTATCATTCTTGGGCATTTAGAGTTTATATATGGCATAGAAATGGGTCTTTAAATGCAGATAATAATGGAGATAATAAATCTATAGATGACTCTAAATATGGAGGTCAATATTCAATTCTTGATAAAAAAGTATTTGTTAATGTAAGAGATACCTTTAATACTACTTATTTCAATTCTAATATTAAAGAT
>ERZ894240.412-NODE-412-length-45220-cov-97.764264_pt1 | contig 45220 bp, 50 predicted proteins | sample MGYA00380298_ERZ894240 | MGnify/ENA primary metagenome ERZ894240 (study PRJEB32331, sample SAMN06328419) | human gut metagenome | biome: human gut microbiome; feature: stool | host: Homo sapiens | collected 2014-06-27 ... | reverse complement strand
GACAAAAGTTAATTATTAATGAATTATCCAACTTTGTTTGGATTTTAAATGGAAAGAAATATGAATAAGATTATAGGATTTATCGTTGGTGCTGCGCTGCTGTTTGCTGTGGCATGTATTTCAGGAACATGCGTCTACCTTCTTTGGGATAATACCATCCCTCATGTATTCCCTTCATTGGTTGAGAATGGGACATTGGTGCGTTCTATCGAATGGGGTGATAGTATAAAACTCGCATGGATATGTTCGTTACTTTTTAGGGGATTTGGAAGTAATAAAGGATAATTGATTATGGCAATGCATACTTGGTTTATTTGTAAAATCCGTTACGAGAAAGTAATGGAGAACGGAATGAATAAGAAAGTGACAGAACCTTATTTGGTAGATGCACTCAGTTTTACGGAAGCGGAAGCACGCATCATTGAAGAAATGACTCCGTTCATCTCCGGAGAGTTTACAGTATCCGACATTAGTCGTGCCAACTTCAGTGAATTGTTCCCCAGCGAAGAAGAAGCCGCCGACCGCTGGTTTAAGTGCAAACTGATTTTCATTACCCTGGATGATAAAAGCGGTGCCGAAAAGAAGACATCAACCTATGTACTTGTACAAGGCGCCTCAACAGAGGATGCAACTACCAAGTTACATGAAGGGATGAAAGGCACGATGGCCGAATACCGTATCGGATCAGTCGTCGAAACCCCTATTATAGATGTGTACCCTTATGGCAAAGAAGAAGGAAGTAAAGAGGTGTGAGGCTGTAAAATGCCTCAACTGCCGCCGGTCTTCTGATCCGTTCGGAATGCCCATCGTAGTCACCTGCTCAGTTTTAAACCGGAAATTGGTTGGCGAAGCCCTTCGTCGCTGCCAGTTCTACGAAGCAAAAGGCAATGTTCGACAAGATAACAATAAAGGCAAGAATTGACACTGCCGACATTGACACCATTGTCCTTCGGAACTATCTGGAGCAATGTACGGAAGGTGACGAGGTCTATTATAAGTCAACGGCGTACGCCAACTTCGATGGTTGCTTCATTGAGGTTCGCGGGAATCAACTGCGGTGTAAATGTTCAATTTGTAAGTTGTGGAGCAAAGGCCGTACCGGAAAACTGGATAACAGCCGTCCGATGACCTTTGCGATGGCAGTCCGCACAATCAGAGAGCTTCTGTTAAGGCTTTCGGTAAAGCCGGAAAATGCTGTAGTCACCTACTACGAAATTGGTATCACCATGAAGATGAAGCTACCGGCGGACGAGTATATCAAGCAGGTTCAGGAAGCATCCGGCCGGATATTATGGAATGATGCCAACTACCCCGAAGCCAAACAGAAGACAACGGAGAAAAGCAAGTATTTCCGTAAGGTGCTAAAGATTTATGATAAGACCTTCGAGGCCGGTGAAAAAGGTCGTCGGGTTGGTGCCAATATCCTACGCATAGAAACGGTGTATAAGCATCAATCCGTCCCTTTGACTGAACTAACCGATAATTCCTTCTTGTCCAAAGTTGGCCGTATCTTCTACAAGGACTGGTCAGAGATAAACTTTGTAAGAGAGTTATCTGCTACAAAGGGCGTAAAGATGTCCCAGCTTGAAAAAGCGCGTGAGATACAGCGTATAGGCGTGACGCGCTACAAGGAACGGTACAAGAAGATGTATCTGGATGGTGCGCTTACCAAAAAACAGTGGGAAACGATCCGCAATTTTGCCCGTAGCTGGCCGACGGAGCGCGTGAAGTATGTGGAAGAGGTGGGCGAATTGGAACGTGAATTTAAAGACCGTCTTTTAGCAAGTTACCAGGTTGGGATATTTACGCCAATTCGAAGAAAGTTGTAATTGCTTGATAATCAATAAATTATACACATAACAAAAAAGCCCCTTATGGTGAGCATATAACTATTTGATAATAAGCAATATACGCTTTTAAAGTATCATTTTTAACGATTTTCGGCAACTTGTCCTATACAGCCCGCAGGGTTGTCGGGAACCGACATTAGAGGGCTGAAAATTTATAATTATAATAATTAAATAATTTAGTATATGTATCACGAAGTAGAAGGAAAAATATTGGTGGCATTGCCAACCATTGGCGGACAGTCAAGAAGCGGCAAGGACTGGGAGAAAAAAGAGTTTGTCTTGGAAACCTCAGAACGCTTCCCAGTTAAGATGCGTTTTGCAATGGTTAGTTTTGATGGTCCTGTTGAAGATGCACCGGTAGTTGGAGACAAAGTAAAAGTTCGCTTCACCATCGAAGCCAGAGAAGTAAATGGCAATTGGTACAATGACATAAAAGCGTACCAGATTGAGAAATTAGCCTAAAGATTATCATGCAGCGTCCACCTGTTAAATATATCGTCCAGATAGATAACTTCTATTTAGCTGATTTTATCTTCTACTGGACATATTACAATCAGCCTTGTTCCTTGCTTTTCCAGAAGCCAACAACTGAAGGGCTGACCGCAATTAAACTGATCGTGGATAGTGATGAAGCGGCCAGCTTCCTGTTGCGGGCAAAAGACAAAACGGGATGTCGCCTGTATATCAAAGATTAATTTAATAAGTAAAGATGTAGAGTGATTATGAAAAAGGTCAGACATAATTTTAAAAAAGGCATTGAATTGCATAAGGTTTGCGCGATTGATGAGTTGCGTCCGGTATTGAATTACATCTATTTTGATGATCCTTATGCGATTGCATGTGATGGCCATATCCTTATTAAAGCTAAGGTAAGTGAGATTTCTAATTTTGATGAATCGGAAATAGAACTGCTAAACGGTCATTTTCTCCACGCCCGGGGATTTCAGCTATTGATGAAGTATGATGTCGTATCTGTTGAAGAAGACGGCTTTCTCGTGCAGAGAGACGGTTATAGTATAAAGATCAACTTCTACTCGGGTGACGCGCTGAAATACCCGGACTATCAAAAGGTATTAGATCAATGGATCGCGGGTGATCAAAGGAAAATTGTACTAAATCCATATTATCTTTCTGATGTATGTGCTTCTGTGAATGCGAAAGAGGTGCGTATGAGTTTTGGGAAGAACTATCAATGTGTCATATTAGATTTTCCTCGCAGTGATTTGGATGACACGAAAGGAATAATAATGCCCAAGTTAGATGATTTTTAATAAACGACTAAAAGATGAAGAATATAGAATTATTTAACGACCACTTTCAAAATTATAAGGTCTATGGATTACCCAAAGCCCAGCTAATCATTGCCGACGTTCCGTATAATCTTGGCAATAACGCTTATGCTTCTAATCCATCATGGTACGTTGATGGAGACAACAAGAATGGAGAAAGCGATAAGGCAGGCAAACAGTTCTTTGACACTGATAAGGATTTCCGCCCGGCTGAGTTTATGCACTTTTGTTCACAAATGCTTGTAAAGGAACCCAAGGAAAAAGGCAAAGCACCTTGCATGATAATCTTTTGTGAATTTGAGGACCAGTTCCGATACATTGAACTTGGTAAAAGATACGGGCTGAATAATTACATTAACCTTGTATTCAGAAAAGATTTTTCCGCACAAGTCTTGAAAGCCAATATGAAGATAGTAGGCAACTGCGAATACGGATTATTGCTTTACCGTGATAAGCTTCCAAAGTTTAACAACGATGGGAGGATGATATTCAATTGCTTTGATTGGGTACGGGATAATGAAACGCCAAAAGTTCATAATACACAGAAGCCGGTTCCTTTGCTTCGCAGGTTGATAGAGATTTTCACCGACAAAGGCGATGTGGTTATAGATCCATGTGCCGGAAGTGGCTCAACTTTATTGGCTGCTGCTCAGTTGGGACGTAAAGGATACGGATTTGAAATCAAAAAAGATTTTTTCCGTGAAGCTAATAGATTAGTGTTATCACGTGTACAACAATCATTATTTGTATGATTCAAAATTATAAAAATAAGAAAGGAATCAATATGGGATTAAGTGAAGAATACTACGACCTGTACGATAAGATTCTTGCTGGCATAGAAGACTGGGATTATTTAGACTTGGAAAGACTATTGGAACTTTCTAATCAAGAGATTGAAAGGCATATCAAGAAGAAAGCCGTACAAGCGTTTCGTCAGTTTGTAGAAAACTATTGCGACGAGTCAGGAAGAAAAGATATTGCGGCAGAGTCGGAGCACTATCTGAAGATATTCAATGAATTAATTAACGCTTAACAATTTAGAAATGAAAGCAATAACAATAAAGCAACCGTGGGCATCCTTGATAGTTCACGGTATCAAGGACATTGAGAACCGGAGTTGGCAAACAAATTTCCGTGGACGTGTACTGATACATTCAAGTGTAAAGGGGGATATTTCCAAATTTGGATGTTTACAGCCAAACCAAAGACTAAAGGTGCTTAATACACCTATGAGTCGTATAGGTTTCAACGATCTTCCTTTTGGCTCCATCATCGGTAGCGTGGAGATTGTAGACTGTGTGCAGAACTATGCATCTGTTTGGGCAGATAAAGGTGCATACAATTGGGTATTGGCTAATCCTGTCTTATTCCCTGAACCAATACCTGCTAAAGGGAAACTCTCATTTTGGGAATATGATAGAATCCAACAGCCGCAATCCGATGGCGACCACAAGATTTGTATGTGTCGTATATGCGTTGATGAAAAAGTTCAGGTGATGAGTATGGGGAATTATTTCGTATGTAAATATTGCGGTGGACGCTGGTACAAATAAATTCAAAATAAGAAAGAAAGGAATAAAATTGTGAAAACATTAACTGTTGGAGAGCTTATAGAAAAGCTTAAAAAAATGCCTAAATCTGCCAATGTCTTTATGTTGACAGATAGAACAACATCAAATTGGGATGAAGAGAATAATAAATTTATACGTGTTCACGGAATTGAATATGTCGAGAAAGAAATAGTGTATCCAAACGATGGATACACTGATAAGATTGAAACTAATGTTTTACTTCAAATAGAGGAGGATGAAATATGACAAAGGAAGATGTACTTAAATTAGAGACTGAGGAGAATAGAATAATCAGCTGTACAAGCAATAAGATTGAGTTCTCTAACGGAGATGTGTATGCAAAGCGGTCGCTAAATAGTGACTTGTATTACAAAGTGAAATGCTTTGTACTTTAATTCAAAACAGGAATTGATATGAAGAAGATTTTATTTTGGTTTAGAGAAAGAACATCTAAAAGACAGAAACATAACAGAAAGGTCATGGAAGAACTTCTTTCTAAATTAAACAAAGAAATTAAAAGTAATTATTGGTCTGCTGATATTAGTGAATTTATGAAGAAATCTTTGGCAGACGGATTTCATGGGAGATTCACTCAATATGTAAATGAAGCGTATAGAGAATTAAAGTAAAACTAAATAGATATGAATAGAATTGTATGTAAGGCAGGTATCTTAACTAAGACAATACGACTACTGCCATTTATAACAATTTACGCAAATCCCATAAAAGCCGGTTGGAAAGATTTTGCGATTGATATAGGATGGTTATGTTTCGCTATTGGAATGAGATTTAATAAACCCTCAAAATAAGATAGTAATGAATAATAATAGAGAAAAGAAACGCAAATATCCGGCAGAAGAGTGTAAGCCGGATATAACAGTGAATACGGGCAACCTTGATGAAATCATTGCCCGACAACGAGAGAGGGAAAAGAATCTGTATCCGGTCCGGATATCCGCTACTACGGTGATCTATGTTACCAAGAATAAGGTTACCCGGCAGTATGCAGAACAGTATAAACGTGATAAATTGATGAGGCTTAAATATGAGAGCAAGGAAAAAGAAAATACTTACTAAGAAAGTTTATTCGAGAGTTACCCCCGAAACTTATCGAAAGCTTGATGCGATAAAAAGCAAGTATGGCTTTAGCAGTGTATATGAGATTATCCAATCTTTGATTCATTGTTTTCTTCGTGTTGCTGACCCTGCCGGTGATGCACAAACAGAGCCTGTTCCTTATGATATAGAGGTAATGTTTGATGAGATGTCCCAAGCAGAGAAACACGTTGAGTTTAACAAACCTAAACGAAGAATCTCTCATAAATCTGTAAATGATGAGTAGGAATCCATATTATATTAAGATGATATCTTCGAAAGAATGGAAAAGGTTACGGCTGATGAAGCTGCGGAATAATCCCCTGTGCGAACAGTGTAAAAGCAATGGTGTGGTTGTGCCCGCTACAGAAGTGCATCACATCATTCCAGTTGAATCAGTGGTTAGCGAAAGCCAGATGTGTGCTTTGATGTTCCAATATAATAATTTGATGAGCTTATGCCATGCATGCCATTCAGATATACATAGACGGATGTTCAGTCATTCAAAGGAAGCCGTCAAAGCTAACCAACGTAGAGTAACAGAGTCTTTCATTGATAAGTATTTGAAGTAACAGGCAACCTTTCTCTTTTATTCTCCCCCGTGGAACAAAGTGTTAAAATTTTGTTCCACGGGGGAGTTTTTTTTCAAGGGCGGGCCTTCCCTCTGAAACCCACTCCTGCCTATAGATACACGCACGAGGTGAAAATATAGGGGGAGGGTGTACCGGGGGGAGGGTTTTAAAGACAAGTGCCACCCAAATATATTGATGCGCAGGTTATGTACATAAATCGTGTGTATGAAACAGAAGAATATTGAGCGAAAATTAAAAAGTTTGATGAAAGGTCAGAAGACTTACTCTAAGGCTATGGATTTGGCAATAGAGCAGGCTTCTATCGTTTTGGCTCAATGTGGAAAGCTCGGCGGAGAATTGGATGAGGCTTCCGGGGTGTTCGATGACAGGGACGGGAATAATCCTAATGTTCAGAAAATGTACCTCATGCTGAAGCTGAGTGAGCAGTCCCGGAAATGGCTCCGTGAGCTGCATTTGACCCTCGACACGGCGGGAGTCTCCACCGAGGAAGATGCTATTTCCAAACTGATTAATGATATGAGAAATGACGGACAAAAATGAATTAAGGAAACTAAAGAAAGAGACTCAGGAAAAACTTCAGGAGATCGACTTGCATAAGTATCATCTGGACAGGATAGATATCCGTCTGAACACGTATATCAAAAGTGTAAGAGCCGACCCGGACGGTCATAACCTGTATGAGCTTCTTTCCATTGTACGCTTCTTCCGCCTGATGGACACCTATTTGTTCAAGATAGGCGAGGTGAAGAAGTTCATTGTATTTTATGAGAGTCTGCAATTTTCGGGGTTGAACGGGCGTACCCGGTATAAGCTCACTCCTATACAGGTGTTTCAGTTCGCAAATATTCTGGGATTTTATAAGACGGAAGAGAAAAGGTTGGTCCGTGATGCTCTCCTGTTCGTACCCCGTAAGTATAGCAAGACTACTTCCGTCGCTTCATTGGCTATTTACGATCTTCTGTTCGGAGATGCGAACGCTCAATCCTATGTAGCCGCCAATAACTACAACCAGGCACAGATATGTTTCAGCGAAATCAAGGAAATCCTTAAATGTCTTGATCCGAAATTCCGGCATTTCAAGATAAACCGTGAGCAGGTGTTCAATAAGATGCCGGGAAAGACCTCGTTTGCCCGGTGCCTTGCCAGTAATGCGGATAAGTTGGACGGACTGAACGCCTCTATGGTCATACTGGACGAATACTCGCAGGCTGACAGTGCGGCGCTCAAGAATGTGCTAACCTCCTCTATGGGAGCCAGGGTAAACCCTCTCACCGTGGTCATTACAACGGCCAGCGATAAATTGGAAAGTCCATTCGTGGACATGCTGGAATCGTATAAGGCCGTTCTTCGCGGAGAGATTGACAATGACTTCATATTCGCGCATATATTCGAGCCTGATGTGGACGACGCGGAGGATGATCCCCGTACATGGAAAAAGGTACAGCCGCATCTTGGTGTCACCGTACAACCGGACTACTACGAAAACGAATATCGGAAAGCCCAACTGAACGCGGACGACATGATGACTTTCCGCACCAAGCTGTTGAACATGTTTGTGCAGAATACCGGTAAGGTATGGTTTACTTCCTCTGAGGTTGAGGCTATGGCTCGGAATGATGATAATTTGTGTTCTTTAAAGGGCCGTCCCGATGCAATGGTAGCCGTAGACCTATCGGTGTGTGATGACTTTAGCGCGGTCAGCTATACGGTCTACATGCCGGATGTCAGAAATTTCCACGTGCATACTGATTATTACTTTCCGGAAGGCGCATTGAAGGAACATCCTAACAGGGAACTGTACAAGAAATGGGCGGATGCTGGACATTTGAGGCTACTCCCGGGTAATGTGATAGACTATCGCCTGATAGCGGATGATATCAACCGTCGTAACCGGGAACAGTTATGTATCCTTGCCATAGGTTACGATCCTTATAAGAGCTTGGAATTTGTGAACATCATGTCTGCTTCAGGAGCTAAGAAAGTGCTGACTCCCATCAGTCAGACATACGGTGCATTCACAAGTCCCGTGGAGAGTTTCGAGATATCCGCCAAGACCGGGCACGTGACCTTTAATGACAACCCGATAAACTGGTATTGCTTTGGGAATGCGGTAATCGACGAAGATAAATTGGAGAATCGCAAACCTGTAAAAAGAAGCCAGAATGCGAAGATAGACGGTGTTATCACAACAGTAATGACTTTTTATTTATATAATAATTACGAACGATGACTTTTAAATTTTGGAATAAGAAAACGCCGGAATCGGTTGTTGAACCGGTGAAAGAACGGAGCTATTTTGAAACAGTGGCCGAAACGGGCGCAACAAAAAGGATGCTTCAGGATGCTGCTCCCTCCGTGACCGGCCCGGAAATGGCGATGAAGCTGGCAACAGTTTACCGTTGTGTCTCTATTTTAAGCGGAAGTATTGCCTCCCTTCCATTGCAGCTGCTTCGGAAAAGGAACGGCGTGTTCATGGTGGACGAGGACAATCCTGTCAATTATCTGTTGTCACTGTGTCCCAATGGCAGGCAGTCGGCTTTTGAAATGATACGGAATGCCTTAATCATGATGATCAATCAGGGCAACGCTTATATCTATCCGGATTGGAGGGGTGGAGAGCTTCAGTCTTTGGTACTATTGTCTCCGGGAAGTGTAAGTTATGACAAGCTATTGAATATTTACCTTGTGAATGATCCGGTAAACAATATCTATGAGACATTGGACCCCGATGAGATTATTCATTTGCGTAACCTTTCATTGGATGGAGGTTATACAGGGGTATCTACCATCCGTTACGCTGCCAGTACCATGAACATATCTGCCAGTGCTAATTATCAGAGTGAGCGGAATTTTCGACCGGGAAACACTTATAAAGGCTTCATTAGTGGGGATTCCGATTCAACAACGAAGGGATATGTCCAATACCAGGAAAGCCAGTTGGAGGATGCAGCTTCCCGCTTCCGTCAGGAAATACAGTCCGGGGAAACGATCACTTATTTGCCGGGACAACTGAAATTCAATGCTCTTTCCATGTCTCCGGCAGATATCCAATTGTTGGAGATAATGAAGTTTACTGTACTTGAGCTTTGCCGTTTTTACGGTGTTCATCCCGATATGGCATTCGCCGGACAAAGCCAGAACTACAAGGCCAGCGAGATGAGCCAGGTACAGTATATGACCGGAACCTTACAGCCGATTTTGAGGCAAGTTGAGAATGAGTTTTTTATGAAACTCATTCCCCGCAGGGTAGCAAGCAAGTATCGCATCCGGTTTGATATCGAGTCCTTCTATCAGACGGATTTGGAAACCATCGCCACTTTCTACGAGAAACAAATACTGAACGGGTTGTCTACGGTGAACGAATTGCGGGCAAAAGCGGGGAAAGCGCCTGTTCCCGGTGGTGATGTTGCTATGATCAGTTGTAACGTTCAACCTATCATTGGAGCGGAACGTAAGGATGGAAATGTTAAAAATGAAAATAATTCCGATAAAGTGCCACCCACGAACGGGGATAAATCGGTAGGGTAAAAGAGGTAGATATGGAAAAACTGGAAATTAGAAGTTTTGGCGGTGATGCGTCCCCGAAGCTGGTAAACGAAAGGGGGATTGAAGGGTATGCTGTTGCCATCGGCCAGGAAAGCAGATACATGTATGATCCCGTCTTACGGAAATGTTTTATTGAAATCATCGAGCCGGGCGCAATTACGGAAGAATTGATCCGCACAAGTGATATCCGTGCCCTGATTGAGCATAACGGGGAAAGACTGCTTGCACGCAGCAGACAGGGACAGGGTTCTCTCAGTCTCCGCCTCGATGGTTATGGTCTGGGATATAGCTTTACTGCTCCAGTCACCCCGGACGGTGAATATGCGGTTGAGATGGTGAAACGGGGCGACCTGTTTGGCTCATCGTTCGGTTATTGGACTGATGAAAAGAAGAATGTTACCTGGTTAAAACGCTCGGATGGGATTTTGCTTCGGAAAGTCCATAAAATAGACGTGATCCGTGAAGTCAGCATCGTTGCAAATCCGGCCTATATGGGTACTGCTGTCAATGTACGCAGCATAGAAAGTTCTTTTGAACCCTCTGAATATAAGCAAGAAGTAGAAGAATTGAGAAACCTAATTAAAATTTAAAAAGATGAACAAGAAAGAAATCAAGAAATCTCGTGCCAGAATCGCAGAGATTAACACTCGCCTGGGTGAAATGGCCGACATGCTGGAAACCCAGAAAAGAGGTCTTACTAGTGATGAAATCACAGAAAAGGACGCTCTTATCCAGGAAAAGGAAATACTGCAACTCAGAATGGAGAGGGCCATTGCCGGTGTCCAGATTCCCGAACAGGAAATGAAGGCGGAGGCTGTATTTGCCGGTGCCGTCGCTTCATTCGTGCATAATCGTTCGTTGCCGGAAGGTTGCGAAGGTGTTATGAATGGAAATACCATCGAAGTCCCTCTGACACGTGCCGATACTATTCAGGATAGTTCTACGGTAACACCGCTTATCCCATTGACTATTGGTGAAATCATTCAGCCTTTGGAAAAAGGTTTGATTCTGGATAAAGTAGGCTGCAAAATGCAATATGGTCTTGTCGGTGACTGGGTATTGCCCGTTGTTGCAGGTATTGAAGCCACTATCGAGGACGAAAACGCGGAGGTCGCAGACACCAAGATTGACATTACAAAAATCAAGCCTTCTCCCAAGCGTGTTTCCCTGGCTATTCCGGTTTCCAACCGTGCTATTGACCAAAGTAATAACGCCCTGCTGGAAATTGTGCGTACGCAGATGGTGATGGGGCTGCAACGTCTGTTAAACAAGTGGATGTTCCAGACTACGAAGATCACAAGCAAGGCCTCTGACGGTTGCTATGTTGCGGCTGCGACAACTCCAGCGGTTTCTACTGCTGCCGGTGCAGGGTTATCCTGGAAAGATGTTATAGCACTTAAGGGTGCGGTAATGAAAACCGGTGTAGTGTTTGACGGTACTGCGGCTTATGTCTGTTCTGCTACGACTTATGCGGAACTGGAAGCTACTCCGAAGGATGCCGGAAGTGGCTTGATGGTTCTGGAGAATGGAAAGATCAACGGCTATCCGGTGTTCATGACCGAGTATATCGGTGACGACGTACTCGGCTTTGGCATCTTCAACTACGAATTGGTTGGCCAGTTCGGTAAGATGCACATGATTGTAGACCCTTATACCGGAGCCAAGAAAAACCTCATCTACTTCGTACTGAATACTGATTTCGACATGCTGACCGTCCGCACGGAGGCATTCGCCGTTGCAAAGAAAACGCCTAAGGCGTAAGTTTAACCGGGCGGGTACATTCCCGCCCACTTTCATGAAACTGCATGGAATTATACGTGACACTTGAAGAGGTAAAGAAGTCAATACCCGGTTATGTCGATTATGGTAAGGATGATGACCGTCTGACGAGACTTATTAAAGCCGCCCAAAGCAATCTTGAGAAAAGGTTGCAAAGACCATTGACTGACGAAGGATGTTTGAGCGATGAAGGGGAATTGGATGAGGCTCTGCGCACGGCTATCATTGTAAAAGTGGCTACGCTGTACGATACCACTTCCGAGATATCCTATGCACGTCCTTACAATACCGGAATTGTGGAGGACCTGATCACTCCATTCATCAAATTCAGGGGAGGTAGTGAAGTATGATGCCGCGTGAAGTGATTTCCTTTCAAAGAGCGGAAACTGTACGGTCAGACAGCGGCCAGAGGGTGAAGAAATGGGAACCGGTTCCCATCTTGACGAACATTCCCGCAGAGCGTCGTAAACGAAAAGCCTCCAATGATGTGACCTTGAACGCAAAGGAGGAATTTATCGACCTGAATATTACTTTCTGGGTGAGATATGACGAGTCTATAACGGATAACCTTCGGATTGTCTATAATGGTCAGATTTATAGAATACTGGATATAGACCGTAAATTTCATGATAATTCCTGCTTGATAACCTGTATAAAAGTAAATGACTGATGAAAGAAAACCTGATAGAAGTTACGATTATAAACAAGCAGGCTCTTGACGCTTTGACCGCAGGCTTATCCGGGATAGACAAGGATTCCGCCATAAAGAGCGGTTTAAGCAAGGGCGGTGAAATTATCAAAAGAGGTGGAATGGAAAGATTGAAGAACCGGATGCGTGCCGGCCCGGGAGGTAAAACCGGCAATCTGCTTCGTTCATTCACTGTACGGGTTAAAAGGAACAAACCGGGAGTGCTCGCAGGTTTTAAAAAAGGGAAAAAGGGCGGAAACCATTCGCACCTGGTCGATTTGGGAACAGTAGAGCGTATGCGCAAGCATAAAAGCCGGAAGCGTGGCGGGAAGGGAGGACGTACGGGAGCGGCTACCCCTAATTATTTTTGGAATGATACAAATGATCTGGATAAGGAGAAGGCCATGGTCGAGATCAGGACGGGGATAGCGGAGTTTGTGGAAAAAGTTAAAGCGAAATGTGTATGAAATTGCATGATTACGAAATAGAGCAAGAAATAATCGGTATCCTTCTTGATTCCGAAGAATTGAAAGCCCTGATTGATGACAAGATATTCCCGGTATACATTGATGAGGGAACAACGGGCGATGCTGTGTATTATGATAGCGAATTGACCGACCCGATAGACTGTAAGATGGGGAATGTTACAAATGTCATGCATTTTTATATTTGCGCGGTGAGCAGCACTATGGATAATTCCAACAGGATCATCGGTATTATCCAGGATGTATTAGAAGGTGAATTTACTAACCCATGGATGCGTATCAGGGCTGTCGGAACTGTTAAGGAACGGTCTGACTCCAAATATGCCAAGACAATGGATTTTTTAATAGAATGGTAATATTTAATTTTTTAAATTATGGCAGACAAGAAATTAGATTCAAGCAAAGACATCTTTAGAGGTGAGCTTATGCTTTTTATCGGGGAGGACCCGGTAGCGTTCGGATCAAGTGCAGGGCTTGATATCAGTACTGAAGAGTTGGACATCTCCAACAAGATGATGGGTAACTGGGCCGGTTCCCTGGCGGGGAAGATGAGTTTCACCATTTCCAGTGAATCACTCTTAACCCGCAAAGAGGGTGCCTTAAGCTTTGATACTCTACTTGAAAAACAGATTGCGGGTGATCCTCTTGACTTCTTCTTTGGCAGTGCGAAAGCATCCGATCAGGATAACTTCGGCGGCACTTTTGAAAAAGACGACAAGCAGGTCAATTATACCGGAAAAGTGATTATTACTTCCCTATCCATCAAGTCAGATAACGGTCAGATTGTTTCTGTGAGTGCGTCTTTTAAAGGTGTGGGAGCTTTGACACCGGTTAAGCCTGTTACTCCACCTCAGGAATAATTAAAATTGAAGTGCATATGGAATCAGGTCTGTTTAATAACATCGGTACACTTATACCTATTACTGAGAATACAGGTAAAAGGGCGGTTAACGCACGTGATTTACATGCTTTCTTAGAAAGTAAACAGGATTTCTCTACATGGATTAAGAATCGCATTAGGCAATATGGTTTTATAGAAAATGCTGATTATCAGGCGTTCCATAATTTTGTGGAGTGCTCAAATGGTATTGGTGGAACGACTCGTATTGAGTATGCTTTATCAATCGATATGGCGAAAGAATTGTCCATGGTGGAAGGAAACGAAAAAGGGAAAGAGGCGAGACGATATTTCATCGCCTGTGAAAAGAGATTAAACTCTCTATCCGTTCCTTCATATCAGATATCCGACCCTATTAAACGGGCTGAGGCATGGATTGAGGAAGAGAAGAAGCGTCAACAGCTTGCACTGGAAAACGGTATGCTGAAACCTAAAGCGGAATACTTTGATCATCTTGTGGAAAGGAATCTGTTAACGAATGTCCGTGATACAGCAAAACAGATAGGTCTTCCTCAGAATGCCTTTATATCCTTACTGATTGAACATAAGTTTGTATACCGTGATGCAAGGAAGAAGCTAAAACCTTATTCAGAATACACACCGTCATATTTTGAGATGAAGGACTATGAGCACAACGGACATGCAGGGGTGCAGCTACTTATAACTCCAAAAGGTAAGGAGGCATTCAGGTTGATGTGGGGCCGATGTGTAGATAAAACTTTAATTTAACAAATGCGCAAGGGCGGTCAAATGATGGCCGCCTTTTTTAATATGAATAGCTTATGAATTTGGATTCATTTCTCTTTTGTGCAGGCGTTGTACTCTTAATTTTAGTTCTTGCAGCCGTGTGTGATGTGAGTGTAGAAGGTAATAAAAGGCCGGAACCGTCCCATATACCTGCACCTCCTAAGCCTAAGCCGATGCTAAGGGGAAAATTCCATCGTCTTACTATAAAAGCAATCCTCCGCTGGGAACAGCTACGGGAAAAATCCTTTTCGCAGATAGATTACACGGATAAAGAAGATGTGGAATCTCTGTTCTATGCCATGTATATAACCTGTGACAAGCCCGATTACACCTTTGAAGTCTTCCGGCAAGTCATAGCAGATGAACGGTTCATGAGTGCCATGTCTTCCGATTTAGGAAAGATCATGGAAGTCGTGGCCCAATTTCAAAGAAAGATAACCACATCTGATGTCGGTAATTCCGAGGGTAGCCTTGAAAACATAGGTAAAATAGTTTCTACTTTGATAATGGCGGGCCTGGATGCTCATTATGCTTTGAATGAAATGGAGTTGTGCGATCTGCCTCTTTATCTGGAAGCTTATGAGAGAAAACGTAAGGAAGAATTGGAGAGTTCCCGCATGTGGACGTACTTCACTATGTTGCCTCATATTGATGCAAGGAAGATGAAAAACGGTGCCCGGGACCTGATTATATTCCCCTGGGAAGAAGAAGAGATGAGAAAAGAAGCCGAACGTGCCATCAAAGAAGATGCTGGCCGATTTGAAGAATTTATGAAAACTAAAAAAACAGACTATTATGGCAGGTAAATTATCATTCAGTATAGCGATCAATCTCTTAACTGAGCAATTCAAGAGAGGGGCAAATCAGGTAAAAGCCACATTCAAGACATTGCAGATGCAGATATTGACATTTACGGCTGCATTGGGTGCCGGTGGCATTGGCTTGAGCAATTTTGTTTCCCGGTTCATTGATGTTGCCCGGGAAACCAATCGGGTTACTACTGCTTTGAAAAACGTATCGGGTGGAATGGCCCGGTATGCGGATAACCAACGGTATCTATTGGACCTGGCAAAAAAATACGGGTTGGAGATTAATGCTTTGACGGCTAATTATGCAAAGTTTACAGCCGCCGCGTCCATCTCCGGTATGTCGATGATGGATCAGCGCAAGGTCTTTGAATCTGTTTCCCGAGCATGTACGGCCTTTAGCATGAGCGCGGACGATAGCAACGGTGTCATGCTTGCGCTTTCCCAGATGATGAGTAAGGGTAAGATTAGTTCAGAAGAACTCCGCTTGCAGATGGGTGAACGCCTTCCTGTAGCGTTACAGGCGATGGCAAAAGCTGCCGGTGTTTCCATAAGTGGGCTTGACAAGCTGATGAAGGAAGGTAAGCTTATGAGTGCGGACGTGCTTCCTGAATTTGCCGAAGCACTTAACGAGATGATTCCCGACATTGATACGGATAACCTGGAAACCTCTGTAAACCGACTGAAAAATACCTTTACGGAACTGGTCAATAGTTCCGGTGTGCAAAGCTCTTACAAGTCCCTGATTGACTGGCTTACGGGTGCAATTTCATCCGCTGCTGAGAATATCGAGAATATAGTTCTCGGAACCTTGGCACTTATAACGGGTAGTATAGTTAACCATGCTGCGAAATGGTGGGCAAGCATATCTTCCACCACATCCATGATAGAGGCGAATGTCGCTAAAAGTAACGCTGTGCTGGTACAGGCTACTCAACAGCGTATTGCCGCAGAGGTAGCATTGGAACAGGCGAAAACACAGTCTGTCATGGCTGAGGCTAACGCCCGTGTAGCACTTGAAAAGGCTCTTCAAAAAGAGAAGATGGCAGCGGATCAGGTTGCCTATGCAGAGCAAAAGGCAGCAGACGCAAAGAAGATAGTTGATGCGCAGTCCACGGCTAAGGCTATGTTGAAAGCCACAAGGGAACGTGTAGCCGCAGAAATAACATTAGAAGCCACTAAAGCTGAGGTTATCGCTGCTCAGAATGCCAATCTACAAGCGCAGACATATAACGATGCTATTGCAGCGCGGGAAAGACTGGCTATAGCACAAAAGAATTTTGCCAGTGCAGAGAAAACACTTGCGGAAAGGACTGCTAAAGAGGTTGCTGCGGCGGAAGCTGCTAAAGTTGCAGCCGCAGAAGCTGCCGCAGTGAAATCACAATCGGCTTGGGGAAGATTTTGTAATGTAACCAAAGTTGCCGTGGGTAAGCTTGTGTTACAAATAAAAGCATTGTGGGCGGCATTTAAACCAATGATTATTGTTACTGCCATCACTGCGGTTATAGGAAAACTTTTTTTAATGTATAAAGAGGCTAAACGCATCCGGGATATATTTTCTGACTATAGGATTAAGGTAGAAAATGCTGGTCATACTCAAGAAATATCTAAAATGCAGCAACTCCTCAAAATAATGAATGACCGGAAACGCACACAGGAAGAAATTAATAGTGCGCAAGCTGAATTGCAGAAAATGATTAGTGGTGAAAAATTATCACAGGATGAATTAAACAAGAAAGTAGCAAGAAGAATAACACTTCTTAAAGAAGCAGCAAAAGCCGAAGTTGTGGCAAATGAGATAGCGAGCACAGAAAAAAGAAATCGGGAATTAGCAGCAGGATTAGGAATATCTGAAAAGCAATTGAGAGAGCTTGCAAAACTACAGCCATATAGCGAAAAATCGAATAAAGACAGACAGGAGTATTATGGAAAAACAAAGGAGATTCTTAACGCTAATGGGCAATCCTACAATATATTTAAACAGAACAATATAGATTATGCAACGAAAGAGTATTTGCAGAATTTACGGAAAATAACGGATGCTACTAATATACTTGCTGCTACTCAGAAATTTGTAGCTGAACTAGAAAATGAGATTGTAGTAATTCCACCTGATGATGACGAAAAACAAACCGTCCTTCAGAAGCAGCAAGAGTCGTACAAAAAACAGTACGAGGAGTTGAATGCAGAACTGGAGATAGGCAAGATCACTCAGGCAGAGTACAATAAAGCCCTTGGAGAGCTTAACATAAAAATGTTTACGCAGGCCAAAGGAACCGGAGATAAAGAAGTTTTGGAAAGTGAATACTTTAAGAATCTCAAAGTAGCTGCCGAGAAAGCTATTGCTAATCAGGATAAGAATGCCGCTATTGTTGAGTTTGAAAAGGTTCAGAAGGGGTATAATACCAAAGTACAGGAGGCTCAGCAACAACAAGCTAAAGGTCTTGCTTCTCAAAAAAAATTAGACGAAAGCATCATTTCCCTTTCGATTGAGGCCGCTAAAAGTGCCGCAGAAATCAAAGGTATCGGAAAGGAGGCAGATGTATTTATTGCGGTAATGAAACTTAATGCAAAGCTACTTTCATCTCCAATAAAAATAAAGCCTCGTGACACAACGTTCGATTACAAGAAAACTTCTTCCGATATTGCTTCTGAGAATCTTGACAAAGCTAAGGAATACGCTGAAAAGCTAAAGGAACGTTACAAAGAATTAGGACAGGAAATTTCTGACGAAATAGCTAATGGGATGGCCAATGTTCCCACATTGGAAGATGCTCTCAAATTGGCACAAGTAAGGGAGGACATTAAATCATTCAGCAAAGAATTAAATGAGTCTTTATATTCCGGAGTTAAGGATATTGCAAGTAGCTCTGACCGGATGGTCAGCGCATTCGAGAATCTCCGTGATGTCATGAATGATGTCGATGCGTCCGGATGGGAACGTATCATGGCCGTTTGGAATGCAATGACAAATACCATTGATGGGATTATGAGTATCTGCAAAACCATCGAAACGTTAACGGAACTGACTAACAAACTTGCTAAAGCAAAGGAAGTTGAAGCTGTAATCGACAAGGCCACCGCAGACGAAAAGGTTGTAAATGCCGCCAAGGGTGCCGCCGCAACCATTGCCGAAACACAGGTAGAGAAGTCCGCAGCTACTACCGAAGTTGCAGCCAATACCGCTAAGGGGGCAAGTGAAGCTGGTGCAAGTGCTGCAAAGCTTCCTTTCCCTTGGAATATAGTTGCCATTGGTGGTGCCATCGCGGCGGCTATTGCAGCTTTTGCAGTTATTCCTAAGTTTGCCGGTGGTGGTATTATAGCTGGAGGTCCATCTTCAGGTGACAAGATTCTAGCTCGGGTGAATGCCGGGGAAATGATCCTCAATAGCGGACAGCAATCCCGTTTATTTGAGGCGATTAATTCCGGTCAATTGGGCGGGGGTAAGACGTTATCATCCACAGTAACGACTAAAGTACGATCAAAAGACCTTATTCTTACTATCAACAATGAATTGAAATCACAAGGAAAAAAGCCAATATCATGAGTTACGGACTAATCTATACAGTACCATTCGCTACGCTGGATAATATTCCATGCGTGGTAGAGATTGAAAAAGAAGATTATGCAGGCGTATCGACGGAGCTAACCGCCGGTGCCACTCCTTTCACCATAGACATAGACAGCGAGGAGTTTCTTTACACACCTACCCGTTTTTCTACGGCAAAGTTACAGGTTGTGGGTAGCGATTATCTTCAATCTCTCTTCTCGACTGCTTACAAGGAATTCCGGGTGACGCTAAAGAAAAACGGTGTGATAACCTGGTGCGGTTTTATTAAACCTGAATTGTATACTCAGGACTATACAGCGAAAACTTTCACACTTGAAATAGAGTGTATCTCGGCTATGTCTGTATTGGAATTTATCGACTACTCCATAGAGGGAGAAAGTAAAAAATTCGTTTCACTGTGGAATTTATTGCAACGCTGCATATCTACCGCTGACGGACAATATGATTCAGTCTTTATCCCTCATGTGTATGCTTCCAGCAAAGCAGCTTACTCTACCGGTGAAAATGTACTTGTCAATATGACGCTAAGTGAACAGGATTTCTTTGATGAGGATGACAAACCGATGAAACTAAAGGAGGTACTGGAAGAAGTCTGCAAGTTCCTGAACTGGACATGTACAGACTGGAAAGGAGAACTTTATTTTGTTGATGTGGACCATTCAGGCATTTATTATAAATACGATACCCAATTAAAAGACAATGTCGAAACCCAAGCAACAGAGTTGCTTGTACAAGATATTGGCTTTGCCGGGGCGGGCCATTCCCTGGACATTCTTCCTGGATATAATAAAGCGACTGTGAAATGTAGCAATTATCCAGTAGGACAAATATTCCCAGATGAAGATTTAGATGGACTCAAACTATATGCTTCACAGGATAAACAATCGGGTGATAAAGTAACTGCTAAACGTTTTTATTATCCAAATGTGTACCGTTTGTTTCATTACTCACCACAAGGAACCGCTTTGTCTGATGAACAGTTTGAGGCATATAAAAATAACCCAGATTCTTTAATGGGGAGTATAATAATAAAGCGGTGTGAATATAAAATAGTAAACGGAGAACCCGATATTTCTAATTATAATTGGGAGAATTTGATACAAGTTCGTAGAGGAACCCAAAAAACAGGAAGTAATTATACTTGGCTTTCGCGTGTCCCTATATTAACATTTGAAAGTCAATTACCTGTAGCTGCTTATTTAGATGGTGCTGTAGCGATTAGCTGTTCTGTACAAGTTACGGAGAATGATGATTTATCGACTGATGATAAAAAAAGAAATGGTTATGTACGTGCATTGTGTGAATTTTCAATAGGTGATTATTACTACAATGGAAGTGAGTTTGTAAATAACTCGACAATAGAACGTTTTGAAATAAAATTCCCATTAACCGACATAACAGGTGGCGGCTTTGGAGTTATTGAGAATACAAAAAAGCTATCTCAGCCCTATGACGATTTAACAGGTTATATAATTGAACTGCCTAAGGGAAAGCCTTTAACTGGTGAGGTCAAGTTCTGCATGTATCCATTGCAACCACAACCGGGAAATTATACACAGTTTTTCGCAGGAGTAGGATATTATATCAAAGATTTAAAGATGGAATATAAACGGAGAAATGATCTGGACGACTTATCGGATAACTCAGATCGTACTTATGAAAACGTTTTGAACGAAAACTACATCAATGAACTCGATGAAATAGAATTCAAAATATCCTCTTATAACAATGATGGTGTCTGCTACAGCAAAGTTATGTTAGGTGATGATTATCTGCAAGATAACCTCTACAACTGCATTCTTGACGACACCATTCGTCCCGAGGAAATGATGATTACCCGCTGCATTAATCATTATAGTGCCACCCGTATTAAACTTACTCAGGAAATAAAAGAGCGTGCGGATTTATCTCCGATAACAAGATTGTCCGACACTTTTTTGGTTGGTAAGAAATTCATTAACGCCGGTGGCTCCATAGATTATAAGATGAACCGGTTTGAATGCATTATGATTGAAGTATGAGGAAAGTAGCTATAATATCATCCACCGCACCGGCAAAGCCCAGATCGGAGAAATATCCGGTTGGGGCTTCCGTGACGCGTACAAGTGGCGGCTCCACTGTTATTCAGAGTGGCGGTGAAGGTGTCGATATCGTGAAAAAGGATGATATCAAATCGCTGACGGATAAGAATGTGATGTCTTCGCTTCGTGTTCTGGCTGAGTTTATCAGTAAGAAAGATGACAGCGAAGTAACGGCTATAGTTAATTACCTGAAGGGGATAAAAATTGGTGGAGATTTAATAGATCGCCTACTTCTGAAAAAAACAGAAGTAGAGGAATTATCTGATACGGACGTAATGTCCGCACTTCGAGTGTTGGCTGAAATAACGGCAAATAACGAGGCTTTAAAGAATATTTTTTTATCTAAGGTAGAAAAAGACACCGCCTCCGGTCACATCACCCTGTCCAATGGAAGTACAGTGGAAAATGGTTTGATCGTGCGCCTTCCAAAACAAAATACCCCGGCCGCACTGATGAGCTGTTTGCTTGAAGAGGATATCGACACGCTTATCGAAGAGGATGAAGACGCCATCGTAGAAGTTGCTCCGGCGGAAGCATCGGGTGATATGACCCTTGGAGGGTTGATGAATGTTGCGCCTGCCGCTGATGAAGTGGATGACAAAGAGGATTATGTTATCGTAAAACTCAAAGGTGAATCCGAATGGACGCTGTTACCTGCAAGCAGCATCGGTGGCGGTGGATCAGGCGTACAGCGAAATGTACTCATTCAAAACGACCTTGACAGCCGTAATATATCAGCCAGTAAGGGGGAGCCTTGTTATCTGAAGTTCACCTTTGTCAGCCAGGAACGTTACGGTATAGGCGGAGACTACGAGAATACCGGTGAACGTGGCTTGTGCCAGATTTCCATCAAGAACACCGTCAATGCCGAGTTTACCGTTGTCAAACAGATGTATATCCAATCCGGCTACAGTAATACAGTGGATGTGGCAGAGTTCCTGTCATCCGGTTCCAATCAGATCATGATAAAAGTAACCGGCGAAATTACGGAAATGACCACCTCCGCTTTTGTCTATACCGTCCAGTTGACTTCGCTCTCCATCGCTGCCGATAACTTCCGCTGGTGGACGGCATTTACAGGGGAGAACATCACAATCCCGTTAAATATTGGCGGCAATATATCTAAGACGCTATACGTTACCATCGCAGGGCCGGGCTATAACAAGAGCTATGATGTTGCGCTGGGTACGGCTGTATATACCGAGACAGCCTATAACTATCAGCTTGCGCATCCGGACAAGTCAGGTATATTTAATGTATCCATGTATGTGGCCAATAGTGACGGGAGTATCCGGACACGCACCATCTCTTATAATATCATTTGTGCTGTTACCGGAGATGCTGTTAAGTTGATCGCTATTAATAATGTGCTGGAGAAAGCAACGAACTGGTCAGAGAATGCTTTGTTTGATTACGCGATGTATGACGGGAGTAATGCCATTACTTCGGCTCAGTTTACCGTTAAGAAGGACGGATCGCATGTTTATTCGTCTCTTGATGACCGCATATCTACTTCTGCGAAGCATACGTTTTCCCTGCCATTGGAAATAGAGACGATTGATAATGCTGACTTTGATATCGCTGTGAGCGTGACGGATGGAGGTACGGAACTGACGTCTCCCATGACTATTCCTGTCAACAATTCATTGGGCTTTTCTTCTGTTGCCGGAGCAGTCTTCTATATGAATCCTCGTACCCGGTCTAATAATCAGAGCAATTATCAGTCCGTGGTGAATGAAATGACCGGAGAAGCTATCCCGGCGACTTGGCAGGGAATGAACTGGGGAAATGACGGCTGGACGTCTGACGCGGACATGAATAATGTTCTCCGGGTGATGGCATCAGCGAGGGTTGATATCGGGTATAAGGTGTTTGCCAAAGAGTCAGCCCGTGCAGGCAAGACGGTAGAGATAGACTATAAGACGGATAATGTGACGGACTTTAACCATCCTGTTATCCGTATGTCTTCCGATGGTGATTCTTTCGTGGGTCTGCGTGTATTTCCGGATAATGTCATTATGTACACGAATGCGCTGAAGACTACCGATAACCAGAGTATCAACCTTTTTGAAGGCAAGCGCCTGCGGCTGACACTGGTTATCATGCCTGATGCGTATGGCAATCCGGATTTCAATCTTTGTATCATCTATGTGAATGGTGTGAAGAACCGTGAATTCACCTACAAGAACAATGACTACTTCGCCCAGAACAGTGATATCGTTATCGGCTCCGACTATGCGGATGTTGATATCTATGGGATTCGTGTCTACGATTCCGCATTGACTTCTGAAGCCGTACTCCGTAATTATATCAATTGGCAGGTGGACAATACGGAGAAAACCCGTATTCAGGAGGATAATGACGTGATGGATGCCAACGGTTCCGAGATTGATTTCGAGAATGTGAAGGACCAGTTTAACGTAATGGTGTTCGACAATACATTTCCATCACTGTTCAACCCTAACAAGATGAAGGGCGTTTTAGAGGTCTTTTTCTCTGACCATCCTGAATGGAATGTCTCCATATCGAATGTCGAGGCCAAAGGACAGGGTACTTCTTCCATGCGTTATTGGCGTTGGAACGGCCGGTACACGCTGGACAAGAAGCTGTCTATCGTCACGGCAGCCGACGGCTCCACGAGCACGGGCGGTTGGTCGATGGTTCCGGCATTGGCGAAGGCTACGAAGATCACGGCCAAGAAGAACTTCGCTTCATCCATGCACTCGCACAAGGTCGGTTCTGTCAACTCCGTGGATGACCTATATCGGGCTATGGGATATCTCAATGAGGCGATGCAGACTGAAAAGTACGCCAACGCCCGTGTAGCGGTGTATCAGCTTCCGTTCGTGGCGTTCGAGAAAAGCATCAATGACGAGGGCAAGGAAGTCTATACTTTCAGGGGGCTGTACACGATGGGACCGGATAAGGGGGATAAGAATACCTTCGGTCATGACTCTGACTTGTTTCCCGGCTTGCTTTCTATCGAGGGTTCAGACAATGCTCCGTTGTGTACCCTTTTCCGTGTTCCCTGGAGTAGCCGGATGCAATATAATGAGGAAGAAGAGGCATTCCAGTATAATGGTGCCAATTCATGGGATTATGGTGCCGGTGAGTTGGCCAATATCAGTAAGTGGATTCCGGCATACAATATCGCCTATCAGTGCAGTAACCGGCTGAAGCCTTTTAACGGCACATTGGCAGAGCTGAATGCACAGGTAGCGACCTATCGTAATGAACCTTATGAATTCTGGATAGCGAAGACTGGTGACGCTAACTTGTATAATGTCTACTATTACGAGGCGTCTGAAGGACGGTTCATAGCCTCCGATATCGGAGATGGCACCATCAATCTGAAGACGCAGCTCAGTGCGTACCTGGCTGATGACCTGAGTCCGTTCACTTCCGACCAGTTGAATGAACTGTTCATCAATGCCCGCATCCAGAAGTTCCGCGCTGAAGCTCCGCAATATTGGGATATTGATGACGCTATCCTGCACCGGAACTGGGTTGAATTCCATGCCGGTACGGATAACCGGGCAAAGAATACCTACCCGTATTGCTTCGGCAATGCCGGAAGCAAATGGAAATGGCGGTATGATGACCTTGATACCATCTTTGACACAGACAACCAGGGACAGGCGAAGAAAGGCTACTATGTAGAGTTCCATGATGCCTATGACAATGGCGGTTCGGTCTGGAACGGTGAGACATCCAATTTCTGGAATCTTCTTGACCTTGCTTTCCCGGATGAGGTTTGGGCGGGTATGCGTAAGATGATGGCGGCGATGGAAGAGCTTTCCGGGGTGAAATCGGGTACCGATTTTGATAAACTGTATGCGTATTTTCAGAAATATTATTTTGCGCAGGCTCAGGAATATTTCCCGCAGAGTCTTTATAATGCTGATGCCAAGTTTACGTATGAGGAATCAAAGTTGGCATACGACAAAGACCAATATACCAATGATACTGACCCTATTACGCAGTCATTGGGCGACCACTATACTGCCGAACAGCGATGGATAACCAAGCGCATCCTGTACATGATGAGTAAGTATTCGTTCGGATTATTCTCCGCTGACGGTACCGACAATATCACGGTACGCGCTGCGGGCAATACAATTCAATATGAATTGACACCGGCAATGGATTTGTACCCTGCCATCGCGAATGGTACAAGTATCATTCGCGGCACTCGTACCAAGGCCGGTGAGGTTTGCCGGATGTTGATCGAGTTGTCCGGCTCCGGTGATCAGCAGAATACGATCCAGGGAGCCTCGTACTTGCAGGATATTGGCGACTGGCATGATAAGAATGTGACCGGTTCCATGATTATACAAGGTAGGATGCTTCGTGATATCCGTCTGGGGCACGCTACTGAGCCTATTGTCATCTCTATTACGGCATTGACGCTTTCCAACTGTGTGAGCCTTCAACGACTTATCCTGTCCCGTATTTCGACATTGACAGGTACGCTCAGCCTGCTTTCCTGTACACATTTGAAGGAAATATATGCCGGTGGTACCTCCCTGACGCAGATTGTATTGCCGAAGGGCGGTGGATTGGAAACCATTGAATACAGCGAATTTAACCAGTACATCACCTTGCAGAATTATCCATTGCTGAAGAGCGAAGGCGTATTGATGGACTATTGCAAGGAGAAGGTGACGGACTTCCTGGTAGAGAATTGCCCGCTTCTGAAGCCGATGGAACTGCTGTCTGCTATTATTGAGGCGCAGCAATCACAAGGCACTAACCATGTGCTGAAGCACATTCGTGCAGTCGGTTTCGAAGAGGAGTATTACACTGCTGATGCACTTGATATGCTTGCAAATTTGGCAGACGGAAGCTATGAAGGATTGTCTGCTGAAGGGCTTGCCGGAGAGGAGCCAATTCCGGTGTTGGATGGTAAGATTACAGTACACTCAAAGTACTATCAGGACTCTGTGGATGCATTAAGGAAAACGTTTGACAGGTTAACTCTTGTAATGGATGGTGAGCCTGTGATATACTTGGCGGACCCGGCATTTAGAGAATTTGCGCTTTTGTTTTGGGATGTAGATAAAGATGGCTATATATCTCCTGATGAAGCACAGATTTCTCGATTACCCAATTTTAGCAGGGCATCGGCTGATATTGAAATTGTGGATTTCAGACAGCTTACAATCGGTGGTTCTTATTATTCAGGTAATACATATACTCCCAAAGTGCGAGAAGTCTATTGCGGCAGGAATCCGGGAAATAGTAATTCAGTACCGTTCAGTGCTTGTGAGCATCTCGAATTAGTTGATATAGGAGCATGGGTTACTATTATACCGTCCAATGCGTATAAGGATAATCCGAAGTTAAAGAAAGTGGTACTGAATGACGTATTAGAGGTGATAAATGGCAGCGCATTTACTAACTGCGTATCTCTTGAAGAAATATCAGAAATACCGGATAGTTGTACATTGCTCTATAATCAATATAATCAGCAGGCATTTAGAGGCTGCACATCACTCAAAACTATTACAGTAGGTCGGGGTATGCAAAGAATAGGATGGTCTACATTCAGAGACTGCACTTTAATGGAGTCTTTTTATATAAAGGCCACAACACCACCTCAACTCGATACGGATGTATTTACAAATAATCCTTGCAAAATATATGTCCCGCGTGGAAGTGGTGCGGCTTATAAGGCTGCTACTAACTGGAGTACATACGCAGATCGAATTTACGAATATGACTTCTAAATATCTTTCGGAGCATCTATCTTTTCATAGTGCTCCGGAAGAAGTTTATAATTCTACGTATTCAGATAGAGGGTGAATCAAACCGGCGCTCTTGCTCCATCCGGAGGCCGTCTTATAAGTGTCCACACTCTCATCAGGTACATAGATAGCGGTAGGCTTTCCTTTATTGCTGTTATCCCACCAAGCGCCGTCAAATGTTGGAGGTGTTGTAGCTCGGCATATTAGTCTGAACTGAAGACTGCCTTGCCTATTTATTCCGGTCCCCAAAGTGACCAGTGTTGATGGTAAATCAACAAGCTCCAGTACTGTATCGTATGCTATAAGTTGCCTTGCTACATCTGTGCAACCTTCCGGAATAACCAGTTTTTTTATCACTGTGTAGGAAAAAGCATCTGATCTTGTTTCCTTTATGCTATTAGGTAGCGTAATAGACTTGAGAGAGATACAGTTTTGAAACATACCTCCTCCCAAGAATGTCATCTTTGTGAAATAGCGGAATTCGTCAAAGGTTTCAATCGTTGTGTTTCCAGCAAGAACGGACGAGTTTACGTCCGGTCGGTTACTCAATGACGATATATCCGCCAATTCTTCAACTGTCAACATTCCGTCACCATCCCTGTCAACGAGAACCAAAGACCCTAATTTCTCAGGAGTGTAATTTCCGTATACCTTTGCTTCAACTAATATACTAAAGACTTCCGCGTCAGCAAAACGAACAGCGGCTTCTCCTTCCATTATCAGGGTTAATCGGTTGAATATTTTCCTAAGCTTATCCACAGAGTCCTGATAGAACGCAAAAAGCTATTCCAAAAGGTTCTATATGCCAGCATTTATTTATCTGATAGATAATTAGTATCTCATAGTTGTGCGTTATTTTATTATTTCCTATCTTTGTATCAACCAAGAGCTTAGTGGCAACTTATGTTGTCGCCAAGCTCTTTTTTTATGTCCTTTTAATAATGGCAATGCTGATGTACATTTGTGCAGTGTCCGACAAAGGAATGGTTAGTAGTATATTTTAAATACAGATAGAAATGGCAATATTAAGTACAGCTAAGATTGTAGGTATGCTTGCTTCGGCCAAGAAGACGGGTAGGCAGGTGATGAATGCGGCCGGAGAATGGGTTGCGGAGGTGGTGGAAGACTTCATGTCCGGATTTGCTGGGCACGGTTGGAAGATATGGGAGTACGTGAAGGGCAAATGGATGCTTGAGATCGATTCAATCCGGGTACGTGAACAGTTTATCGTATTTGAAATGCTTGTGTCCAAGATGCGTGCGATCATTGGTTCTTTAGGCATTTCTCAGGCGTGTGGTAAGATAGCTACTGTCACGCTATCTGAGGATGGTACAGAGTATCTCATCACGTTGGAGGATGAGACCATGAGCTTTGTCGCTCATGACTTCATGCGGTGTCAGACCTATACAGGTACTAAACAAACATTCTATCATGTAGAGATATCTTCTGTTGTGGACGATGTGGTCCATGTGCCGGTATCGGAGTTTGATAAAGATGCTGAAGGAATTGTGATCAATCCTCCGGAGGTTGGAAATGATGTCGTGCAGTTCGGCAACTCAGTGAATAAAAACAGGCAGTCTGCTATCTATATTCATGCTGACGAAAGTGGACAGCCCGCGATTGATATTATGTTCGACATTGATAGTAAGGACTGGACCGGTAAGGTTAAAACCCGTCTTGGTGGTGATATTCCCGGTGGAGATGGTGTTCGGGGATTCTATTGCGAAAACGGCATGATAAAAGGAACCGATACCAGCGGACATACAGTCTATTGTATACATCCTGACGGAAGTGCCGAGTTTGGTGACGGCTCTGCCAAGTTTAATGCTGATAAGTCTGGCTCTCTTGCCGGTGGTGCTATCTCATGGGCATGGGATGCCAGCAAGAATCAATTCATCACCTCTTTTAAGAATGTCGTTATCAAATGGGAGGATCTTGATGATGAAGTCAAAGAGAATCTTAAAGGTGAAAAGGGCGATAAGGGAGATAAAGGAGATACTGGTGAAAAGGGGGGTGATGGTACCAATGGTGCCGATGGTATTAATGGTAAGGATGGCACGTCAATAGTATGGAAGGGTAGCTATGTTGCTCATCCTTCTGATCCTCAGAATGGTTGGGCATATAAGAATACGACTGATGGCAAGAGCTATGTCTATCAGGATGGCACATGGTATCAAATGACTATTGACGGTGTGGATGGAGCTAATGGCAAGGACGGTGCTGACGGACTGGATATAGTTTGGAAAGGTGATCTATCTACGCCTCCGATCAACCCGGTAAAGAACTGGGTATACCGAGACACTGATAATGGACGGGTATACATATATAACGGCACTGCCTGGACTTTGATGGTGGCGGATGGCAATGACGGAACAAATGGTGCTGCCGGTAGTGATGGCCTATCGGTCTATATAACCTATCACGACAGTGAATCTCAACCGGCAGTGCCTACGGGAAATGGTACGTCGGACGGATGGCACACTAATGCGACGAGTGTAGTCGTATGGATGTCTCAGAAGGTTGCTGCAAGTGCGTCTACTGGTAGCTGGGGAAATCCAATTAAGATAAAAGGTAACACTGGAAATACAGGCCCGCAAGGTGTTCCCGGAACTCCCGGTAAAGATGGAAAGGTTTATTATACCTGGATAAAGTACGCTGATGATGTGAACGGAGCCGGGATAAGTAATGATCCAACCGGCAAGACTTTCATCGGTCTTGCAGTAAATAAGGAAACCGCAACAGAGAGTAATGCGGCTTCTGATTATACTTGGAGCCGTTTTCGAGGTGAAGACGGAACGGATGGTGTTCCCGGTCCGGCAGGGGAAGACGGTAAAACCACTTACACATGGATTGCCTACTCCGATAACGCGGACGGAGCGGATATGTATCAGATTCCGACTGATTCGACTAAATATATTGGCATTGCAGTTAATAAAGATACCGCTACAGAGAGCAGTAATCCCACTGATTATACATGGAGCCGCTTCCGGGGTTTTGATGGTGCTGCAGGTCAGGATGCGGTAATGTTCGCGATAGAGTTCTATATGAATGGAATTCAAGTTCAAAATATTCCGTGTGATATTCATTCTAATCCGGTTGGAGGTAATACTCTTACCGCTAAACTTTACCGTATATCCGGAAACACCAAAAAGGAATATTCTGAAGACAATTGGATTGTTACTTATCTGAAAAATGGCTCTGAGGTTATTTCTTGGAATGTTCCAGAAGTGCCAACCGCTTCTGTAGATATCTCACTTGATAGGTCGTTTGAATATGATAGTATTTTGGTTAACGTGTATAAAGTGATCCCGACTAATGTCTTAGTGACCAGTGGCTCGATCTCTAAAGTTATGTCAAATGTACCAGATTGGCTTGTAGGCTGGGACACGAACAAGGTACAGATCGGTAGCGAGTATATGATATCTCCGAAGCTGTTTACGGGAAAGAATACCGGGACAGCCGAGGAACCGATTTTGACCGGCATAGTCCAGGGAGATAAGTGTATCACTATAGACGGGGTTGAACGTAGCGGTATTTTTGCCCTGGTTAATAATGAGGTAGTTTTTGAGCTTGATCCGGAAACGCAGAAATATAAATTCAAGGGGCGAGTTGAAGCTGATGAAGGATATTTCAGAGGATTGATTGAGACTGCTATTGATGGTAAACGTATCTTGCTTGATCCAGATACAGGCACAATAAGCATGTTTGATGCGGATGATGTAGAAGTGATATCATTATCATATTTGACAGAATCGGGAAGAACATGGGCTACAATAAACATCAAAGGTGAAGCTGCTGGTGGTTATACGAATTCCACGTTACGCTTATCAGGCAGCAAGATAGAACTTTTTAAGGATAATGGTTTCATCAACCTTTATCCTAATCTTCTCCGAATTAATTATAATGATAAAATTATGGAGGTTGGTATCGGAAGTAGTAGAAACGATACCGGCACTGTAGGGATTTTGTCTTGTACGGCTTGGCCAACATCTGCTGCTCAAGTTTATGATGGACAAGTCTATAGTGATAATGGAATATTAAAAGTGAAATAAAATCCCGTCCTACTTTCACAAGCCGGGCGGGACAAAACTACTATGTGACCTTAACGGTCTTATGCAATACCAAAGGTAGTATTAATAATTAAAATAGTGAAAGGAAAATGAAAGATGTATTAGATTTCTTACATGCGTTAGATTTGACTAACCTGTATCGTCATATCGGGGTGACATTGATGTGCTGGTTGGTAATGTTTGTATCTGTACTGATTGACATGTGGGATGGCGTGCAGACTGCGAGAGTGATGAAAGAGAAGGTTGACAGTAAGGGGTTGCGTAGAACCTTTGCCAAGGCTGGTGACTACTGGCGTATGATGCTGTTTGGACTGATGTTCGACACATTGGGATTACTCTTTACTTGGTATGTATTGCCATACATGACGATCATCATCACGGTTGGTGTATTGATAATCGAGTTTCGGAGCGTATGGGAACATAATAAGAGAAAGCGTAGCCATGCGGCAGAGTTACCCGGAGTGATAGCCAATATCGTTAAGTGTGCATCGGAGAAAGACGCTTTGGAATTAATCAAGAAAATAAAGGAGGTGCAGAAATGAAGTACTTTACAATTGCAGAACTCTGTAAGTCAGAGACAGCCGACCGTTTAGGCATCGATAACCGGTGTAAGAAAGAATATGTAGTCAATATGACCGCGTTAGTAGATAACGTGCTTGACCCGTTACGGGAGGCATACGGTAAACCAATCACCGTGAATAGTGGTTTCCGTTGCCCTGCACTCAATAAAGCTGTGAAAGGCTCCGCTACGAGCGACCACATGGATGGATGTGCGGCGGATATAACCGGAGGAAGTCCGAAGGAAAACAAAAGGCTGTTCTATTTGATCCAGGAACTTGGTCTTCCCTTCGATCAGTTGATTGATGAGAAGAACTTTGCTTGGGTGCACGTGTCTTATCGGAGAGAAGGGAACCGTGGAGAGGTGAAGGCGTTATGAGACTGACCGATGAACAAAAAAAAGAATTTCTTGGGCTATTGGTCTGGGGAATTATTGGCCTTGTTGTAATGTCTGTTATGATGTCGCTTGCCGGATGCGCTACTCCTAAGAACACCGACCGTAATACTCAGGTTGACTATTCCAATGTATTGCAGCAAATGCAAACTCGTATGGATACCCTACTTGCCAACATGGAAGCTCAGCGGAAAGAAACAAGCGAGAAACTATCTAATCTAAAGGTTGAGAATAAAACTGTCTATCTCTCACCTCCTGATAGCACCGGCAAGCAATACCCAACTATGGTGAGTGAGACGAATGCCAGTAAAGACGAGAAAGAGAATAAGACTACTGAAACAGAACTGAAAGTTACCATTCAGAGGCTTGTTGAGGAGGTTTCGGATTTGAAGAACAAACTCAATACTAGTGTTGTACAGGAAGAGAAAGTAAAAGAATTCTCTTGGTGGCAACTTCATAAGATGGATGTATATGCCGGCTTATTCATGCTTGTGCTTGGATGGCTTGTTTATAAGAAGAATAAGTAGAAGTGGCTTATCTGTGATAAGTGTTGGCCCTGGCTGGTGACGGTCGGGGCTTTTCTTGGGTAAATGTTAAAAATGAAGTAAATCACAAAAATAGTCGGTTTTTTATATTGTGATTTACTTTATTATCCTTATCTTTGTGTACAGAAAAACAGAAGATTATGAAAGCATTTAGATATAACAGTACAAATAGAGAAGATAGAAAGTTTAACACTACGGGGATGGAGAAAAACCCTAACAAGTTGAATTACTATGCATCAAACTTACAATATGCTGAAGCTTATAAGTATATCTGTAATGAAGAAGGAGATGTGCTATATGAATGTGAACTTGAGACTGTTGAAATAGAAGATGTTAATCTTTTCGATATGGCAAAGTTATACCATACTACAGAGGTTTACAAAACTTACATAAATGACACAATAGGTAGACAGTTAAAGGATTATTCTCGCTTTTTGCTTGAAGCTAAGACTAAGAAGGATAAGAAACTTTGGACAGTGCAAATTGAAAACCTTTCTTCTCGTGAAGAAGAAATTGTCCGTTCACTAATAGCTAATGAATTTCAAGCCCTTTCAGATTTCGAATACCAAAATATACTGGTTGTAGAATTAAAGTCTAAAGGATTTGATGGATATTTCACTGCTAACGAACTAGTATTATTTTGATGGCAACAAGAGGTAGACAATTATCATACGAGCTTGAACAGCTTATCTGCGAGAAATATAACAACGGTATACTTCTTCGTGAAATAGCGGAAAAATCGCATATATCCGAAGTTACTATTATGAAGGTGCTTCGCAGAAATAAAGTTCCATTACGACAAGGAAAGCAAGTATCTTCCGACAAGGAAAAACTTGTCATCGACTTGTACAAGGCCGGTGGGTCTATTGCCCGAATCAAGACTGAATCTGGCGTAAAGTCTGAGCAGACTATCTATCGTATACTCCGTGATGCAGGGGTTGAGCGAAGAAGAAATAGAAAGGCAGCCGAATAAGCTGCCTTTTCCTTTGTCCGTTGAGGCTTCCTCATATTATTCCGTTTAGTTTTGTTGCGCACCTCTTTACTGAAGAATCCATTACCTTTGCATAAATTTCGGTAGTGCTAATATGCTTGTGACCGAGCATCCGGCTTAACGTTGCGATTGGTATATCATTAGCGAGGCAAACCGTCGTAGCGAACGTATGTCTGGCTATGTGGCTTGTGAGTGGTTTGCGGAATTCTAATTTTTCTTCAATCACATGCAGATAATCGTTATATTTCTGGTCAGAAATCGACGGTAATTTGTAGTTATACTTTTCTAATATCTCTTTTGCCGGTTGCAATAATGGAGCCAAGAACCCGGTTCCGGTTTTGATCCGTTCTCCATCAATGTATTGCATTCCACCTTCAGATACGACATCTTTATAATAATCGAAGACGTTCATATCGCAGTATGCTAACCCAGTATAGCAACAGAAGATAAATAAATCCCTCACGCGATCCAGTTTATCAGATAGCTTTGCTTCCCGAAGCATTCTTAATTCATCTATAGTTAGCGGCTTTCTCGGTTTATGGCTACCTCGCTTATCTTTGAATCGGTCGTAAGGATTCCGATCTATGTACTCCAACTTGTAAGCCTCGATCACATACACTTTGATTCGCTTATGGTAATTATGAATAGTGGCTTGGCTCCGATTTGGATTTTCCTTACGCAGAAACATATCAAACTCGGTAAGGTTTGCCGATGTTAGAGAGGCAAAGGAATTTATTTTTCCAAATCGGCATAACGCTTCTAAAGCAACTATTTGAGACACTTTAGTAGAAGGGCGAAGGCCACGCTCATCTATTCTTTTTTGCATGAAATCAAGAAATGAAGATGGTATTTCCTTCTTTATTTCTCCCCTTACGAATAGATCATAGTTTTCCCAGGTTGCTATTAAACCTTGCGCATACATGTCGTAGAAGACCTGTTCGTGTCGCTTGTAAAGTTCAGTAAGCCGGGCATTAATAAGAATGCCGTCAGGGCGATTGATAGCATGCATCCTGTCATCCCACTGTCCGGCATACAACTTTATCCCAGTGCTCAATCTCCGCCGTTGGTTGCGGCTGAAATAGATTTCTAACTCAACGGAAGATGCTACGTTATCCGTTGCTTTTTTGCGTCTGTCGAAGACGAAGCGAATAATAGGTAAATTGTTACTCATAGTGTGTACCACAATTTTTATTGCAAGATGTACCACTGTACCACATTGAGTATTTTAACGTGATTTTTAGTTATTTCTTGCAATGAGTTAAACATCATGTAAAACCCACTGTAAGAGTGCTGAGTAATAGTGATATAAAGATAAGTAGTTGATTATAAGATAAAAGGGAGTAAACTTTCGTTTAATCCCTTTATCGCTTCTTTGCGGTGCGTACGGGACTCGAACCCGTGACCCCATGCGTGACAGGCATGTATTCTAACCAACTGAACTAACGCACCATAATTTCATTTCTTTAATTGCTTTCTCTCTCGATTGCGGTTGCAAAGGTAGGCATTTCTTTGAAACCTGCAATAGCTACGATGAAATTTTTTTGCTTGATTTTATCACTTTTCCTTTTATATCCTCATTTTGAGAACATTGGAATATGAAAAAAAATAAGTTCTTGCAGAGCTTTTTGTGAAAGGGGATTGGGATAGTTTTGTAATGAAAACGAAGCTTTCTGTTGCTTGATTTAAACTTCTTGCTCGAAAACTTCGTTATTTTACAATAAATCGTTATTTTTGCAAACTCAAATCGAGAAAATTGTAATTTGAAAACGATAAAAACGATAATTTAGGATGATGAAAACGGCCAAACTGTTACTTCACTGTCCCGACAAACCGGGAATTCTGGCAGAAGTGACAGACTTTATAACGGTAAACAAGGGAAATATTATCTATCTGGACCAATATGTCGATCATGTGGAGAATATCTTTTTCATGCGTATCGAATGGGAATTGAAGAACTTCCTGATACCGCAAGAGAAAATTGAAGATTATTTTGCTACGCTGTACGCACAGAAATATGAAATGTTTTTCCGTCTCTATTTCTCGGATGCGAAACCACGCATGGCGATATTTGTGTCTAAGATGTCGCATTGCCTGTTCGATTTGCTGGCACGCTATACGGCAGGAGAGTGGAACGTCGAGATTCCTCTTATTATAAGCAACCATCCCGACCTGCAACATGTAGCCGAACGTTTCGGAATACCTTTCTATCTGTTCCCTATTACAAAGGAGACAAAAGAAGAACAGGAGAAAAAAGAAATGGAATTGCTGGCAAAACATAAGGTGAACTTTATTGTACTGGCGCGTTATATGCAGGTGATTTCAGAGCGGATGATTGATGCCTATCCCAATCGGATTATCAATATTCATCACTCTTTCCTTCCTGCATTTGTGGGAGCAAAACCCTATCATGCAGCATTTGAACGTGGTGTGAAGATCATTGGTGCTACCAGTCATTATGTAACAACAGAATTGGATGCAGGACCGATCATTGAACAAGATGTGGTTCGTATCACTCATAAAGATACTGTAGAAGATCTTGTAAATAAGGGGAAAGACCTGGAAAAGATTGTTCTCTCACGTGCCGTGCAGAAGCATATTGAGCGCAAGGTACTGGCATATAAGAATAAAACAGTGATATTTAGTTAAGGTATATTCATGAAAGTAGCGATTATCAAATATAATGCGGGTAATATTTATTCGGTGGATTATGCACTGAAGCGTTTGGGCGTGGAGGCTGTGGTAACGGCGGATAAAAATGAATTGCGTGCGGCGGACAAAGTGATCTTTCCAGGTGTGGGCGAGGCGGAAACAACCATGAAGTTTCTGCGTGCCAGTGGTATGGATGCATTGATTAAGGAACTTAGACAACCTCTTTTAGGGATATGTCTGGGTATGCAAGTGATGTGTCGCCATTCTGAAGAAGGAGGAGATGTGGATTGTCTGGGGATTTTTGATACGGAAGTGAAGCGTTTCGTTCCACAGAAGCATGAGGATAAAGTGCCTCACATGGGTTGGAATACGCTTACTGAGACGAACAGTGGCTTATTCAAAGGTTTTACAAAAGAAGAGTTTGTCTATTTTGTGCATAGCTTCTACATTCCGGTCAATGAATATACAGCTGCTGTGACGGATTATATACAACCGTTTAGCGCTGCCTTGCATAAGGATAATTATTACGCTACCCAATTCCATCCGGAGAAGAGTGGGGGTGTGGGAGAACGTATCCTGCGCAATTTTTTAGAATTATAATTAAGTAGATGAATATATGATAGAGCTTATTCCTGCAATAGATATTATCGACGGAAAGTGTGTACGCCTTTCACAAGGCGACTATGCTAGTAAGAAGGTGTATAACGAAAATCCGGTAGAAGTGGCCAAAGAGATGGAGGCGCACGGTATTCGCCGGCTTCATGTGGTAGACTTGGACGGAGCGGCTTCTCATCATGTAGTCAATTATAATGTTTTGAATAGAATCACCTCACAGACTTCCCTGATAGTTGATTTCGGTGGTGGTGTGAAAAGTGATGAAGACTTGAAGATAGCTTTTGAGAATGGGGCGCAGATGGTTACAGGCGGCAGTATTGCGGTGAAAAATCCTGAGTTGTTCTGCCATTGGCTGGAAGTTTACGGCAGTGAGAAGATAATTCTTGGTGCGGATGTGAAAGACCGGAAGATAGCTGTGAATGGCTGGAAGGATGAAAGTGCTTGTGAATTGTTCCCTTTCCTGAAAGAATATGTAGAGAAAGGCATTCAGAAAGTAATTTGCACGGATATTAGTTGTGACGGTATGTTGCAGGGGCCTTCTATTAAACTGTATAAGGAAATGCTGGAAGAACATCCCGACCTTTACCTGATAGCAAGTGGCGGTGTCAGCAGTATGGAAGATATACGTGCATTGGAGACGGCTGGGGTACCGGCTGTTATTTTTGGTAAGGCTCTGTATGAAGGGCGTATTACTTTGAAGGAAATTGAAAGATTTATGATTTCTGATTTATGATTTATGGAGGCGGATATATGCGGTTTCTAAGTCTTCATTCATAAGTCATAAGTCATAGATCATAAATTATAAATCATAAATCATTAAAGGTGTTAGCGAAAAGAATTATCCCCTGTCTCGATATCAAAGACGGACAAACAGTGAAAGGAACCAATTTCGTCAATTTGCGTCAAGCGGGCGATCCGGTGGAACTGGCACGTGCGTATAGTGAGCAAGGTGCTGATGAATTGGTTTTTCTGGATATAACAGCCAGTTTCGAAGGTCGCAAGACATTTGCAGAGTTGGTGAAGCGCATTGCTGCCAATATTAGTATTCCGTTTACGGTAGGTGGCGGTATCAACGAATTGAGTGATGTAGACCGTCTGCTGAATGCCGGTGCAGATAAGATTTCTATCAATTCTTCTGCAATTCGCCGTCCCGAACTGATTGATGAAATAGCTAAGAACTTCGGTTCGCAGGTATGTGTGTTGGCGGTAGATGCCAAACAAACTGAAAAAGGCTGGTGGTGCTATCTGAATGGAGGCCGCGTAGAAACAGATAAAGAACTGTTTACCTGGACCAAAGAAGCTCAGGAGCGTGGTGCCGGAGAAATACTTTTCACCAGCATGAATCATGATGGCGTAAAGACCGGATACGCTAATGAAGCGCTTGCTGAAATGTCTGATAACCTCTCTATTCCGGTGATTGCATCGGGCGGAGCAGGAGCAAAAGAGCATTTTCGTGATGTGTTTTTGCAAGGAAAAGCAGATGCGGCGTTGGCAGCCAGCGTTTTTCATTTCGGAGAAATTAAAATTCCCGATTTAAAATCGTATCTTTGCGCCCAGGGAATCTCGATGCGAACGGTGTAAGGGGATGATAAAATGGTAAGATGATAGGATGCTTATACCGCATTATAATTCGTAAATTGTAATTCGTAATTATATAAAAATGGATTTTGATAAAATGAACGGACTTATTCCGGCAATCATACAAGACGCAGACACCGCTAAGGTGTTAATGTTGGGCTTCATGAATAAAGAAGCTTACGACAAAACGGTAGAAACCGGTAAAGTGACTTTTTTCAGCCGCACCAAGAACCGTCTTTGGACGAAAGGTGAGGAGAGTGGTAATTTCCTGAATGTTGTTTCTATCAAGGAAGACTGTGATCAGGATACATTGCTGATTCAGGTACACCCTGTGGGGCCGGTTTGCCATACAGGTACGGATACATGCTGGGGTGAGAAGAATGAACAGCCTGTAATGTTCCTGAAGCATCTTCAGGATTTTATTACTAAGCGCCATGAAGAGATGCCGGAAGGTTCTTACACAACCAGTCTGTTTGAGTCAGGTGTGAATAAAATGGCACAGAAAGTGGGTGAAGAAGCTGTGGAAACAGTGATCGAAGCTTGTAACGGAACTGATGAACGGTTGATCTATGAAGGAGCCGATTTGATATACCACCTCATCGTGTTGTTAACATCCAAAGGATACAGTTTGGAAGATTTGGCACGCGAATTGCAGGAACGTCATAGCGCTTCGTGGAAGAAACACTAAGTCGTAAATTGTAATTCGTAATTTGTAATTATAGAAAGATGGCTGAACCGCTGATACGATATAAAGATGTGGAAGTACACCAACAGGACTTGTGCGTGCTGAATGAGGTAAACCTTGAGCTGCAGAAGGGAGAGTTTGTGTACCTTATCGGTAAGGTAGGTTCGGGTAAGACCAGTTTGCTAAAAACACTCTACGGAGAACTGGATATTACTGCTGGCGAAGCAATGGTACTAGGGTATGATATGAGTCGTATTAAGCGCAAGCATATTCCGCAGTTGCGTCGTAAGTTGGGCATCGTGTTCCAGGATTTCCAATTGTTGACTGACCGCACGGTGAACGATAATCTTGCTTTTGTATTGAAGGCTACGGGCTGGAAAAACAAATCGGAAATAAAAGATCGTATTGCTGAAGTGCTGATGCAGGTAGGAATGGGTAATAAAGGATATAAGTTCCCTAACGAACTTTCGGGAGGCGAACAGCAACGCATCGTTATTGCCCGTGCTATGCTCAACTCTCCGGAGATTATCCTGGCGGATGAACCGACCGGTAATCTGGATGCGGAAACGGGACGTGCTATTGTAGGACTATTACATAACATCAGCCGCACGGGTGGCTCACTGGTATTGATGACTACGCACAACCTCCATCTGCTTCACGAGTTTCCGGGACAGGTATATCGCTGTGCAGGTCATCAAATAACAGATGTAACGTCCGAGTATTCGGGGATGATGCCGACTGTAGAAGAAACAAATAATAATATATAATCATTTAATACAGGAACGAAAATGAAAGTTTTAAAGTTTGGAGGTACTTCCGTAGGTTCTGCACCGCGGATAAAGGAAGTAGCCAAATTGATCACTGATGGTGAACAGAAGATAGTTGTACTCTCGGCTATGTCGGGCACAACTAATACATTGGTGGAAATTTCGGACTATCTGTACAAGAAAAATCCGGAGGGTGCCAACGAAATCATTAACAAGCTGGAGGCTAAATATAAACAGCATGTGAATGAGCTGTATTCCACTCCCGAGTATAAACAGAAAGGCCAGGAACTGATTAAATCTCATTTTGACTACATCCGTTCTTATACCAAAGACCTTTTCACGCTGTTTGAGGAGAAAGTGGTTCTGGCACAGGGAGAACTGATTTCTACTGCCATGATGAACTATTACCTGCAAGAGTGTGGTGTGAAGTCCATTTTGCTTCCGGCTTTGGAATATATGCGCACCGATAAGAATGCGGAGCCCGATCCTGTATATATTAAGGAGAAACTTCAGATGCAGTTGGAATTGCATCCCGGTGCTGAGATTTACATTACGCAAGGATACATTTGCCGTAACGCTTACGGAGAAATAGACAATCTGCAACGTGGTGGAAGCGACTATACCGCTTCTCTGATCGGTGCAGCTATCAATGCTTCCGAAATCCAAATATGGACCGATATTGACGGTATGCACAATAACGACCCGCGTATCGTTGACAAGACTGCTCCCGTGCGCCATCTTCATTTTGAAGAAGCTGCCGAGCTGGCTTATTTTGGTGCGAAGATTCTTCACCCCACTTGTATACAGCCTGCCAAGTATGCCAATATCCCGGTGCGCTTGCTGAACACGATGGACCCTACCGCTCCCGGTACTATGATTTCCAATGATACTGAGAAGGGCAAAATTAAGGCAGTTGCAGCAAAAGATAACATTACGGCTATTAAGATTAAATCCAGCCGCATGTTGCTTGCCCATGGTTTCTTGCGCAAGGTATTCGAAATATTTGAAAGCTATCAGACTTCTATCGATATGATTTGTACTTCTGAGGTAGGAGTATCTGTATCTGTTGATAATACGAAGCATCTCAACGAGATTCTGGACGACCTGAAGAAGTATGGAACCGTTACGGTGGATAAGGATATGTGTATCGTCTGCGTGGTAGGTGATTTGGAATGGGAGAATGTCGGTTTCGAAGCGAAGGCACTGGATGCCATGCGCGACATACCGGTACGAATGATCTCATTCGGTGGTAGTAACTACAATATTTCTTTCCTCATCCGTGAGTGCGACAAGAATAAGGCATTGCAGTCGCTTAGTGATGCACTGTTCAACGAGGAATAAGAGATAACCCTGATACAACCCGAGCGCTTTTACCAATCCTGATAAAAGCGCTCTTTTTAACTGAACAAAGAATACACTATATTTAGATAAAGAATATGAAAGGAACATTCCCCATAGATAAATTCCGTGAGTTGCGCACCCCGTTTTATTACTATGACACGAAGGTGTTGCGTGAAACCCTTTCCTGTGTGCGCACCGAAGCTGCAAAGCATGGCAACTTTGACGTGCACTATGCCGTGAAGGCAAATGCCAATCCTAAAGTGCTTTCCATCATCCGTGAGAACGGATTGGGGGCCGACTGTGTAAGTGGCGGTGAAGTCCGTGCGGCAATCAAGGCAGGTTTCCCGACGAATAAGATAGTGTTTGCCGGAGTGGGCAAGGCAGATTGGGAAATCAACCTCGGCTTGGATTATAATATTTTCTGTTTCAATGTAGAGTCCATCCCCGAACTGGAAATCATCAATGAACTGGCTGCGGCAAAGGGTAAGGTTGCGAATGTAGCTTTCCGCATCAACCCCAATGTGGGGGCACATACCCATGCCAATATCACTACCGGACTGGCGGAGAACAAGTTCGGCATCAGTATGCAGGACATGGACAATGTGATAGATGTGGCGCTGGAGATGAAGAACGTAAAGTTCATCGGATTGCACTTCCACATTGGTTCGCAGATATTGGATATGGGCGATTTCGTGGCTCTTTGCAACCGTGTGAACGAATTGCAGGATAAACTGGAATCTCACCGCATCCGCATCGAGCACGTCAATGTAGGTGGCGGACTGGGGATTGATTATAAGCATCCTAACCGCCAGGCGATACCTGACTTCAAAGATTATTTTGATACCTATGCCGAGCACCTGAAATTGCGTTCCTATCAAACGCTCCATTTTGAACTGGGGCGTGCCATAACGGGGCAGTGCGGTTCGCTGATTTCCCGTGTGCTTTATGTAAAACAGGGAGCTAATAAGAAATTTGCCATTCTCGATGCCGGTATGACGGATTTGATTCGTCCGGCATTGTATCAGGCTTATCATAAGATAGAGAATATCACTTCCGAGGAAGCTGTGGAGGCGTATGATGTGGTAGGGCCTATCTGTGAGTCTTCCGACGTCTTCGGCAAGGCGATAGACTTGAATAAGGTGAAGCGCGGAGATTTGATAGCGTTGCGTTCTGCCGGTGCCTATGGTGAGATTATGGCTTCAAGCTATAACTGCCGTGAGTTGCCGAAGGGGTATACATCGGACGAATTGGTATAACAGGAATAACCTTTTGCAGATTGACGGTATTCGCCATTTGATAAAGGATTAAGAGTATTATTGCAGGCGAATGGCTATTCTCCTTAAAGAAATACGATGGTTTTAGTATCTGTATAGAGGAGAAATGCTTATATTTGTACATAAACTCAAATTTCTAAAAATGAGACGGTCAGAGATTATAGAACAGATAAGAAAGACAGTATGTGGTATAGCGCCTACGGCAAAAGCCATTCTGTTTGGCTCGGAAGCACGAGGGGAAGCTCGCTCCGACAGTGATATTGATTTGTTGATTTTGCTTGAGGGAGAGAAACTGACATTGGCTCAGGAAGAAGCAATAACCTTGCCCCTTTATGAATTGGAATTGAAAACCGGCGTTGCGATTAGTCCGATAGTAATGTTGAAGAAGCTTTGGGAGAATCGTCCATTTAAGACCCCTTTTTATGTAAATGTAGTAAATGAAGGTATTGTGTTATGAAAGAAATATTAGATGAGGAAAGTAAAAGAAGGACAAGTCAGACTTTTACTATTTTATAGCAGAATAAGCATTGTGAAGATTAATCTGTGAGAAAAAGGCTATTTGTAGTACCAGATATGATAATTCTCTGTATCTTTGTTGTCACATAACACACAACAATGGGAAAATTTATCAATCCGTTCACCGATTACGGTTTTAAGAAAATATTCGGCCAAGAGATTTCTAAGGATTTGTTAATAGACTTCTTAAATGATTTGCTGAAGGGTGAACGGGTGATAACAGATCTCACATTCTTGAACAATGAACAGTTGCCTAAGTATAACGAAGGGCGAGGTCTTATCTATGATATTTATTGCTGCACCGATACCGGTGAAAAGATAATCGTAGAGATGCAGAATAAGTCTCAGTTGCATTTTAAGGAACGTGCGCTTTATTATCTTTCTAATGCGATAGTGCAACAGGCTGAGAAAGGGAATGAATGGCGGTTCGGTATTAAAGCTGTATATGGAGTTTTCTTTATGAACTTTTTATTTGACAGCAGTGTTAAATTGAGGACTGACGTCATCCTTGCCGACCGTGATACGGGTGAGTTATTCACTGACAGAATGCGCCAGATATTTATAGCTCTTCCTCTTTTTCAGAAGGAGGAAGAAGAATGTGAGAATGATTTTGAACGTTGGATATATACATTAAAGAATATGGAGACACTGAAACGAATGCCTTTTAAGGCCCGCAAGGCAGTCTTCGAAAAGTTAGAAGAAATTGCCGATGTGGCTTCTCTTAGTAAAGAGGAGCGTGAACGTTATGAGAATAGTGTAAATGTATACCGCACTAATTTGTGTGTGATGGATGCAGCGAAAGAAGAAGGGCGTGAAGAAGGACGTCAAGAAGGACGTGAAGAAGGACGTCAAGAAGGTCTTGAGGAAGGTCTTGAAAAAGGACGTCAAGAAGAACGTCTTGCTAATGCTCGTAGCATGAAAGCTGAGGGAGCTGATTATGCATTTATTTCTAAAATCACAGGCCTGTCAGAGGATGAAATCAGGAACCTATAGGGTGTGAAATTCTATATTTAGGTGTAGAATATCTTAATCTTAGAATTTATATGGCAACATTACTTGAACCATTTCCTTATTCAAAGGAAGGACTTGCTGAAATGAAAGCTGTTCTTGATAGCTATGATGTTGATTCTCTTAGTAAAGAGGAGCGGAGACGCTATGAGAATAGTGTGAATGTTTATCGCACTAATTTGTGTGTACTGGAGGCAGCAAAACAAGAAGGATTTGAGGAAGGACGTCAAGAAGTGCGTCTTGCTAATGCTCGTAGAATGAAAGTTGAGGGAGCTGATTATACATTTATTTCTAAAATCACAGGCTTGTCGGAGGATGAAATAGCCGCACTGTAACCTGCTATCTCATAAAACCATATATATTGAGCGTGCAAACCTATAATAAGGTTTGCACGCTTTTTCTTTCTCCTTCCCTCACTTCCCCTCACTTTCTTTACTTTGTATTCACAAACATTACACTTGTGGTTCCTGTTCTCAGGACTCACTTCGTAGTGTACAACTTTAAATGATAAAAGTGATGAATACAGAAAGGATTGAGAAAGATGACGGAAGGCTGGACCTTTCGCAGTATATGACGAAGGTCATTGACGAATTAAAAGAAGACAGGAGGTATCCTGCGGTGCATACCTACACCAGCACCCTGCACTCTTTTGCAAAGTTTTCCTGTGGTGCGATGCCCGTGAATGACGTGTTCACTCCCGGGCGCCTGAAAGCGTATGAGGACTGGCTGCTGCAAAGGCGGCTGAGTTGGAACACTATTTCCACCTATATGCGCACCTTGCAGGCGGTATATAACCGGTTGTCCCCACCCGGTACGCCGGAGCACAATGCTAAACTCTTCGATGACGTGTATACCAAGGTGAAGTCGCAGACCAAACGTGCGTTGACTGAGGAACAGATGGGCAGGCTGATGCACACAGGTCTTGCCGTGCCCTGCGAAGAATTGCAACGCGCACAAGCCTATTTCCTGCTGATGTTCCTGCTGCGCGGCATGCCGTTCATCGACCTTGCCCACCTTCGCAAGAGGGATGTGCGCGACGGCAGGATTGTATACCGCCGCCACAAGACGGGCAAACAGATTACGTTGCGCATCCCCCGGGAAGCCTTGCCCTTACTGAAAGAGTTTAAGGATAAGGACGCTGCCTCCCTCTACCTTTTTCCTATATTGAATGATGCTCCGGAAGGGGAGGACGCCTTGTACAGGCACTACCAGAAAGCCTTGCGGAATTTCAATAAGATGTTGGAAGCACTGGCAAAACGTCTTTTGCCCGGCATCAAAGTCAGTTCCTATACTGCGCGGCACACCTGGGCCACATTGGCCTACCATATAGGAATGCCCATCGGAATCATTTGCCAGGCATTGGGACACTCTTCGGTTCGCGTGACGGAAACCTATCTGAAGCCCTTCGAAAATGAAAGAGTGGATAAAGCTAATCGTAAATTGATTTCTACTGTTAGAAAAGGTAAATGGGGGAATGATATGA
>ERZ894240.407-NODE-407-length-45671-cov-34.069778_pt1 | contig 45671 bp, 33 predicted proteins | sample MGYA00380298_ERZ894240 | MGnify/ENA primary metagenome ERZ894240 (study PRJEB32331, sample SAMN06328419) | human gut metagenome | biome: human gut microbiome; feature: stool | host: Homo sapiens | collected 2014-06-27 ... | reverse complement strand
TAACTTCTTGCCAAAGAAGTATTTATCACGCAACCATTACGGACGCACGCATCTTAAAATAAACGTTAAAAGCTCCTACTAAAACTATAACGGCTGCAATCGCTTTCATCAAGTTTGACACCGGAGTCTGGTAGGAACTCACTTCCTGGGTGGCTTTGGTAAAGCCTGCGGCTCCCTTGCTGCCTGCCATCGCTTCACCGACCGATACCGTAAGGGCAAAGATGAACATGAGGCATTTCTGTACCACACTGCAGGCCATAAGGCGGTTGACTGCTTTTTCAGAAGAACGCTGGATAGAGCGGAAGATGCTTTCGTTTCCGCATACGAGTTGATTGAGTTGTTTCATTGTATATTTCTTTGATAATGGATTTCATCGCCAAAGGAACAGAGGTCGCCAAAGAAACAGAGGTCATTCAAGTATCAGAGGTCGCTAAAGGAACGGTGGACTTTCGTCCAAGTAGTATCGGGTGTATTACCCGGCATATCGCATGCTTTCGCAGTGATAGATAATGGTACCCAGGTCACATTCACCGGTTTCGGCCAACTGGTCGATGGCTTTGAAGATGTCATCCACCAGGATGCCGTCTGTCAAGATGGGTTCCCGGTAGCTCGGTGAGAAGTTGGATCCGGTAGAAGTTCCAGCTTCCGATGGGGCTGCTTCGGCATCCGCATGGGTAGTGTCTTCAATTTCATCTTTATCAGCAGCTTCGGAAGAAGATATTTCTTCTTTATTATCAGGCTCAGCAGTTTGAGTCTGTGATACTGTTTCAGAGGAAGGATTCTCTGCCGGAACAGGAATATCTGATTGTTCGGTAGCTGTTGATGCTTCCGGATTGGAAACATCTTCACCACTTTCAGAAGAAGCATTCTCATTCGGTTGCTCATCAGATGTTGTCTGCTGTTTATCCGTGTTGGAATCATTTTCATTCCCTGCTTCTTCCTGCTTCTTTTCCTCTTCCTTCTTCTTATCGTCCCGGATCACCTGCTGGGGCTGGAAGGAACGGGCTTCATCCGTGATGTCTATTTCCTCTTCGGATTGATTCTCCTGCGCTGCTGCCTCGGCTGCCTTCAGATGCTGGATGTCCATGAATATCAGAAAGCCGTAGTAGCCTATCAAGACCACAAAGAGGATTAAGATTACTTGTCCGTAGGTCATAGCTGTAGTTATAAGAGGTTTGACAATACAATGGTTTCTTCTGACGGATAAGGCAGAAAACGGAAGCCCAGTTTGGCTCCTCTCAACTCTGATTTCTGAATCCGGTGAAGGTCATCCGTATAATAAAGGATGCCGAATTCCTCTCCGGCAATGTAGCCTTTGGACTTGAGCCATGAACGGAGTCTTACCCGTGCCCGGTTGGACACAACCTTAATGCGGGTGATGGGACTCAGCCCGAAGATGACCCTGCGTCTTTCCCTTCGCATCATGTCGGAACGTATTCGGGAGTAGACCTGAAAGGTTTCTGTCGGTGTACGCTGCAGTCCCATGTGACTGGCCAGTCGGCGTACATAGGCTCTGGAAACACCGAGTTCCTTGCCGATTTCCGCATACGAGCGGTGGCCGAAGTGGTTGCGGATGTAGTCGACCCGTTCCAGCCACTTGGCTTTGGCAGTCTTCTTGAGCCCGAGCTGACTGGCTTTGCTCTTGACTGCCCGTTCGCACATATCCAATACGGAGGCGGTATAGGGAGTGGTCTCTATGGGATAGAGTTGGATGAGCTGGGTTATCTTCTGCTCAGTCCAGTTCGTTCTTCGCTTTCTCATGGCTGTCTTCGTTAAAATTGGCAAACAGGGATTTCTTTTCTCTCCGAAACCCGGCAAGCTGCGGCAGATAGGCATCGAAGAAGGTACGGACGATGGCATTGACCATATCCGAACGGCTGCGGTTGTAGATGACGCAGTCGTCCAGCGAATCGGCCAGGTCCCGGTCCAGACGGCACACCAGCCGTTCGCTCTTGTCGGGCTGCTCATCGGAGGTTTCCAGATTCCGTAGAAAACCGTTCCAGTAAGGATCCTCTTCCTGTTGCTTTCCGCTGTTCTTTTCAGGATGTTCGGCAATTTCTGTATGGACTTCGGAATCCGTTTCCGGCATACCGGATGATTCCTGCGCCAGCATAAGGTCGGAATCATTGATGCCCTCAGTCAAGGCATCGAGGGGCGGAATGTCATTTTTCATTGCGTAATGATTTTTGATGATTATTGATTAGGTTGATTGTCGTTGTTGGAATCGCCGGCTTCTGCTTCCTCTGTCTCATCTCCCGCAAGGATTACCGGACTGTCGGCTGCCTGATATTTCTTCTTTCCTGACTTGGGAGAGAGATTTTCACTCAGCTGGATGCCGGTGAGTTCCACTTTCCGGAGCGGTTCAAGCGTATCGAAGATGCTGTCATAGATTTTATCAAAGACCGGGGTGACGGCTGCCTGTGCCAGATCCAGTCCGGCGATGGTGCTGAATCGCTGCAGGTCTGCCCGTCTGGGTATCTTGGAGGTGACATAACCATAGTTGGAAAAGGTGTCCCGTGTGTTGTCCCAAAGCAGGAGTTCCGTCCGTTTGCCCACGCGGTTGTCATGCAGGTTGGGAATGATGAAGAGCCGGGCTTTCATCCGTGAGCCTACGGCCTTGCGCAGCCTGTCCAGAAACATCAGGAAACTGGCGGTGGAAGGAACGGTCACCAAATCGTAATGGAATGGTACGGCAATGATGTCGGAGTTGACGAACATCGGCACCAGTCCGTCTGCTTTCAGACTGCCGGGGGAATCCATCAGTACCACATCTATTCCCGGGTCGTTGTGCAGTTTCTCTATCAGGGTGATCATGGCTTCGCTGCTGTTCGGTTCATGGGACCACACTTCGTAGGGTATCAGTTCTTCTCCGTAATGTTTCAGGTCTGCCTTGCGGCATTTCAGAATAGAATGCTGGAAGTCGCAGTCAATAACGACCACACGGACTCCTTTCATCACCAGGTAGTTGGCGAAGGTGACACAGAGGGAGGTTTTTCCGACTCCTCCTTTCTGGTTGGCAAAGGTTACTATGACCGGTGTCTGTATCATGGTTGTTTTTCCGTTTATTAAATTCGAAGCAAAAGTAAATGCCGGGATATGGAAAACCTAAATTCACAACATCAGTGTACAAGGTGGAGCAAAAACAGAAGTCATTCTGTCGCTTTTACACTTGTTTTCCGGTCTATATGCCCGAAAAGGTTACAGAAGCCCGTCCCATGAACAGGTCGGCAGCCAGTTCCATTGCCTTCAAACGGAAGGCTACCATTTCATGGAGTGACCATTGTCCACTTCATCGTAACTGTTCTTGGTACCCACTTCCCATTCGCGGTTGGCACTGTGACTACCTTCACCTTTCTTATTGAGTTTGTCCAATCCCTGATGGGATTTCTGCTGCAAACTCTTGACCGGATTCAGTTTGGAAGATTTCTTGAACGGAACACCTTTCCGTTTCTGCTTCTTGGATTGCTTCTTCACTCGTTCCACATCAAAGCCTTCTTCATTCAGGTTGATTAGGATATGTTCCTTGAAATTGATGGCATAGCAAGTATCGTCCACCTGACGGATGATAAAGCCCTCCTGGTAGAAGGCACTACGCGGTGATTTCACTTCGGAATCATTGAAAATTCCATGCAGTTTGTTCACGGCATCTGCGTACTTGGAACTGCGCTCCGTAGAAATGTTCACCAAATCAGGGCGGTCCACCTTAAATACCTTGCAGAGCAATTCAACTTCAGCCTGATTGACTGGATGGAACTTTTCGATGTAACTGATGCGGTTGTTACGGTCGATGACAGCTGCCGTTTCCGGAGATAAGGGCCTGCTCTGGCCGTCAAAGTAGATAACACCTTTCTTTATATAGGCATGTTGCTTCTTGAGTTTTTGGAAGATTTCTCCCTGTGTAGTCTTGGGATTGAGTTTCAACAACTGCTCAATGAATGCTTCTATCCGGTCAAAGCGTTGTTCCGGAGTAGCAAAGTCCAGCAGTTCTTCTATGGCAAGGACTCTGGCACCATGAATGACAGTCTTGTTGGCATGGTCTATCAGCATATAGCCATAGGGCTTGTCTTTCTTGCCGAAGAAAACCACATCCACTCCGAAGTTCTTCTTCATTTCCTTCTGCAGTTCCTCCTTGTTGGCGCATACGTCCCGGTATTTTTTCAGATAGGCTCTCAGCTGGCGGTTGCGTGCCTTGTCCTGATAGCCTTTCTTGAACAGGGCTTCAATTTCTGCCTGAGGAAGTTTTTTTTGAATCCTGCCGCCTTGCTTGATGAAGACGTTCCCGTCTTTCTGAAAGACTTCATAGCCCATGGAACCCATCACGGCTTTGAACTGGGCGAAGGAAGCGAAGCGGTACTGCTTGGCCGCTTCGAGGTCTTGCTCTGTCTTCTGTGTTCTGTCTGTTCCAAGTAACCGGTCTATCACGACCTGCGAGCGCCTGCGTTCATGGTCATGCTGTATCTTGTGACCATCGGGTGCTACTCTTGAAGTCACGATGTGCAGGTGTGCATTGTCCGTATCGTGATGGGAATAGATGAGCAGCGGTTGTCCGGGTTCTCTGTAACCCATTTCCTTAAGATAGCGGTGTGCAAAATCAAGTAACTGGGCTTCTGTGTACTCATGTCCCTTGCAGGAGATGGCCACATGGAACTGAGGCTTCTGAATCCGGCTGTTCTGCGAACTGTATAACTGAAGGTATCTGACCAGCTGTCTGGCTGTCAGTTGTTCTTCATTCTCTAGTCCGCCGAAGTTCTGTATCTCCAGCAGGGTGGCTTTGCCCTGATAGACCTTGTGTTCGTTATAGCCGACGGCATGGAAGTCTGCGCTTCCGGGTAAAATGGTTGCTATCATATTGCATGCGTTGGTTGGTGAGTGATTGTACATTGAATCATGAAACAGGAAATGAAATTCCAGACAGCACAGAACCTTGGATTTCCTGACAGGGGAATCCAAGGTTCATCGGCTTTCATGCTGTGAATTGCCTGGCTCTGTTTACTTGATAAGCCGGGATTTCCGGTTCAAGATTTCAAGATCGCTTTTCATCTTGTTCAAGGTCTCCTGCATATCCTGGATGGTAGGAAACAGCACCTCATACACATAACTGGGAGCCAGCAGTCCGGCAACCGCCAGTTCGTTGGCCCGTTTGACCGACTGATTCAGGTTGCTGCCTGCCCAGGACAATTCGTTCTGGAACTTTTGATAAAAGGCACACAAGTCCTGCATCATCCCGATTTGCTGTCTGACATCCACCCGACTGAACTCTTCTACGGCCTGACGGATGAAGTGGCTCACGGACTGGTAGGGAACGGATTTTTCCTTCAGGCCCAGGAGTTCGTCCGTGGTAAGCCGCAACTGAAAGACTTTGGTTCGTTGGTGTTTCATATCCTTTGTACGTTAGTTGTTCGATTCCCCGGACTCCTCTTTCGCGAAGCGAAACAGCGATGCACATCGCTCCGCTGCACAGCAGTCGGCAAGTAACCCTTGTGAGGACAAAACTTGTTTTGTAATGACAAGGGTACAACTTGCTTGGCTCCGTCTGCAAAACGGCACATCGGCTTCCCGGGTATTTGTCGACCCAAATTACCGCAAAATTTTGCGAAGCACAAAAATGCACAACATCATTCTTTGAAGAAATCTTCTGTACAACTTACTTGATTACCAGACTTTCCGCGTACTATGAAATGCGGGTCGTATGCACCATGAAACCCCAGTTTCGGGAGTCGTCGGTTCAACATACCTTGGGTGACTGGTCGGCAGAGAATGGCATCCATGAGATACATCCTCCAAAGTTACTTTGCGATAGCGGTCATCAGCTCTACGATATTTTAGTCCGTGGTCAAAACCAACAAAAAGTACATGTACCTGCAACTTTGCTGCAACTTTGTTTCCGTGATATAGTCCATCAGCATAGCTTGATGGCTCCGACATCAGAACATACATTCTCAAGTTGGAACGAACGAAGCAATTTATATATAGGCAAGCGTATTCGGGTTTGCCCATTCTGAAAGTGTCTTGCGCATTTGGTTCATGAAACTTCCAAAGCAGAGGGATGGGTATCGGCAAACCATCGCTTCATGTACCTTGCGCCAGTGTATCGGACTTCAAGGGAAAAGAATTTTGGGCGCTGACAAACGATGGTCCAAGAACGAGAGGGAAAAGAAGTTGGTCCAACATGTGGTCCAACATTTTTTGTTATCTTTTTGTTGGACCAAGCGCATTTGAAGCATTGACGGAAGAACAACTGCATGAATGTTCATGCTACCGATGTTTCGCTGTTGTCTGCACCTTGGTTTGGAGGTTGGAACAGTCTGAGAACCAAGTGAAAAAGTGACCAAAAACACATAAAAAGAGGTTGGAAAATTTCATTAGCTCGTTGATTATTAGTATATTTGAGTATAGAAAACATCCTATATACGGGGAGTCAATCATTTAAAACTGACTAATATGGTTTTACTGTTATTCTTCATATATCTGATACCGGTGGCGTTCGTATTCTGCATCGTGCTGAAGCTGGGTCTGTGGCTTGCCATTAATCTGTTTCAGTTGGCGGTATGGCTGTTGAAACATGCCTTTGTCCTGCTATGGAAGCTGTTGGTGTTTATCGCTGTGCTGGTCTTTGCCAGTTTGCGTTCCTCTCCACCGCCGAAATAGAACCAGGTAACCGGAGGTTAAACGAGCTGCATTTACCGCAAAGGGTAGTGTGGCTTATGGGGAAGGAACAAGTGTTTTCCCTCTGGTTAAATGCTACTTAACCTTACCAAAATCCCAAGGGGGAAGTCCCATCATACATAGTACTACGCAAAAGCCATCCATTTCATTTGAGGCAATGAAATGGATGGCTTTCCACGTAACAACACATCTTACTTAAAATCCTTTTCCTTTGGTTCGTTCATACACTGCTTCTCTCTGGGAATCACAGTTGGTGATGCGGAACTGGACAGCGCAGCCCTCAGGAATATCTGTGGGCAAGCCACTAGCCAGACGTTCAATCACTTCATCCACATTACTGAAACCAATATCAGTAAACTCCGACAGAACTTTTCCCTTGAAATAAGCCCGTCCATAGACCATCATCTTTCTCGATAGGCGGAAAAGCTTTTCAGCAGGAGCATCCAGACTACGGGCCTTGCCTTGCTTGCTCTTCTTGTCGCTATAAAAAATAAAGTCAATTACCTTGGCATTCAACTCCCAAGCAGGAGTGAAGTCTAACTTAACATAGCCGCGAGTGACATTCAGCCCCTGGCTATGGTTCATACCGAATGCAACTTCATAAAGATTGGCATCACAATCGTTTTGGGCTATAGTGGCCCAAGTGTGCCGGAATGTATAGAAGCAATAATAGTCAGTCTTCTTCATGTTCATGTCGCTACAGATTTTCTTGATGCCACCATTGACATTTGCATTGAAGCTGTCAGAATTACGATAACGGCTATGAAACGTAAACAGATACTCTTCATTGGGGTCTGTAGAAAGGTATTTCTCAAATGTAGATTTGATGAATGGCTCTACACGCATCTCCATATAGGCTTCATCCCGACGGCTGTGACGGGTTTTTGCTCGTTTATAACCAATAATACCATCATGATAATCTTCCTTCTTGAGCAAATATAAGTCCACCGTATTGATACCACCAAGACATAAAGAGAGCAGTGCCACATCTCTGCCCAATTCTGGGGTAGGTGAAAGCATCTTTGACTTGGGAAGCGGGCGATTGAAAAACTCACGACACGCCTCTGCACTGATGGCACGTTTTTCAGTGGTATCAGATTCAGGTATCGCTATCTTTATCCAAGGATTATACTTGATGCGGATGACTCCACGTTCTTCATCATTGAGTTCTATCAATGCTTTCTTGAAAATTTGACGCACACAAGTAGGATACATTTCTTTTGCTCTGTTTGTAAGCGACAAACTATCAATCCACTTGTTAAGCACATTGGTCGAAAGATGACTAAACATCAACCGAGTGGTACCCATGTAGCGCTGGAGGTGATTGACTGCCAAACGATAGTTCTTGGCATTACGCTCATGGCCTTCTGCTTCCATACGACTGATAAAATGGGAAGCATAATCACTGAAGCACGCATCTGCATCTGAGTTCTGAAGGAAGTCAATCAGCTCGTTTACAGAAAAGTGCGAAATATCCTTTTGGTTAATCAGTTCTGTGTAGCGCAGAATCTCTTGTGAACAAAAACTATTCACGACAGCGTCCTTAATATCGCCAGACTTTGTAATCTGCTTATCGGTTACATACTTATCGGTCTTGATATAGCCCGATTTTGAACGATGAAGAACGCGGATGTACACTTGATAAAAGCCATCGGCTCTTTTGTACCTTACCATTGTTTTGAAAGTTGCCATAATCCTTTGATTTTCAGGGTTAATACTTTTGTAAGTTCTTTGTAAGCGTACCCTCTGAAATTCGTAAGCTATTTGTAAGCAAAAGCCGTTCATTCTGCTCGATTTCTGCTGCAAAGCGTACGAACCGTCTGAAAACAGATTAGGCTGTAACGCCTGTTATACAGGGCATTACAGCCTAATTCTTTGATATTGTTATGCTACTTAAGCTTCCTCAACGGCGGCTTGGGCGGCTCTAAAACGCATCTGATAATCACTAACATATTGATTTAGTGCATGTATAGTGTATGCGTTTTACGTTCACTTCGCTCTAAAATCGGCCTAAATTCAGAATTCTACAACTGCAGCGTGGACGGCAGCAGTTGAATGCTGTATATCAGACGATACAATAGTTGGTGTATGTGAAGTGTATGCACTTCAACCGCAACCTCGTCTGAATTATGACCTTTTTAGTGTACACACAAATGAGCACAGTCTTTTTTCTTGTTTCAAGCGTAATGACTGGATGGCAACATAACCAATCACTACCTCACTGATTGTTTAATAATATTACTTCTTAACTATCAGCGTTTGATACAAAACCTTGTATCACCTACAAAGTTAATCATTAAACATTAAATATCCCACTTTTTCAGCAGTAAAATGGTGTTTGGCAGATGTTAAAGTTCAAATCACAGCATTTTGAATTAAAAATCGCCCAGCCAGTCGGATAAAAATAGCGATAAGATTGGTGATTCTTATTTTTAATGCCTATATTTGCAAATATCTTACGAAAATAATGCTATAAGAATATGATTCTACAATTTAAGGTCAAAAACTACCTCTCTATACGGGAAGAACAGATATTGGACTTTACGGCTTCGGCTGACAAGACCTATGAGGAATATGCGGTGGTAAAGATTAAGAACGTGCGTATATCCAAATTGGGAGTGATTTATGGCCCGAATGCCTCGGGGAAGAGCAATCTGCTGAAAGCCTTAGTGTGGCTGGTTTATTACGTTTTGCTGAACCGTCCGCGCAAAAGCACTTCAGGTACGGGGCTGACACCTTTCTTGATGGATGCGGACAGCCGAAACCAGCGCTCCTTTTTTACGCTGATATTTTATATCGGCGACATCCGCTATGAGTATTTTGTGGAAATGGACGGAATGAGAATCTACAAGGAGGAACTTTATTTCTATCCCAACAGCCGCCGTGCCCTGTTCTTTGAACGTAAATGGATAGAAGAAAAAGGCAACTCCACCATCTCTTTCGGACCCTTGCTGAAGCTGACGGCTACGCAAAAGCTTTTCGTGGAATCCAACTGCCTGCCCAATATGAGTGTGCTGGCCACCTACATGAATGCCAATGTGGAAAGGAATGCGCTGTTCGACAATCTGTGCGCATATCTGGAAAGAACGATCCTACCCATGCTCGACAACCGGATGGATTTGGAACAGTTTGCCAACGATGTGGTGCGTCTGGACAGCGAGAGTAAAAAGTTTATCTGTGAAATGCTGAACAAGGCAGACTTCAACATTTCGGACTTATATATCAAGGAAGAAAAAGGAGAAGTGGCAGCAGAAACACTCGAAAAAGTCAGACAGATTGCGCATATTCTCCATTTGCCTGAACCGCAGACCGACAACCTGGCCAAGCAGGAACTGTTTTTCACCCACCAGACTCCTTTCTATACCGGAGATTTATCAAATATGGATGAGTCGGACGGAACCAACCGCATGTACGGACTCTCGGCCTTGCTTTATACCATGGTGAAGAACCAGCAGATCCTGGTATGCGATGAACTGGACAGTTCGTTGCACTACGACCTGTTCACCCACATCCTGAAAACCTTCCTGGTCAACTCTGAAAGGGGGCAGCTCATCTTTTCCACCCACAACCTCATGTTGCTGGACGAGGAGTACATCCGCAGGGATATGGTGTATTTTGCCAACAAGAATCAGTCGGGCGCTACGGAAGTCTATCGTGCCAAGGATTTCGGTCTGCATAAGGAAGTGTCCATCCTGAATGCTTACCGTGCAGGCAAACTTGGCGCCAAGCCCAATATGGGCAGCATTTTTATGAATGACTAAAAGGGAAGGTATGGAACAGATGAGACCATTGGAATATACAATCAAAATCTACGGGGAAGGCTTTACGGAATGGTTCTACTTTGACGGATTGAGAACAAACAACCGGTTCCGCTTCTCCATGGTACCCGAGGTACCCAAGAATAGCCGGAGTTCCTACAAGCAGAATCTGAAACTGATTGACAAGGAATTGAAGAAGAAGCCGCAGGAACGGGCAGATGCGTTGTTCCTGGTCATTGATACGGACACGCTAGTCAACAACAAGGAGCAATACAACCTCTATCTGGCAACTAAAGAAAAATACAAGAAGCAGGGAGTTATCTTTATCGAAAGCCATCCCTGCATCGAACTTTGGTTTCTGTACCATCTGGCCGACCGTTTTGCCCGTACGAATTACGAAACCTACGAAGCATTGCGCCCGGCTGTAGAGAAAGTTCTACCCGGTTATGACAAAACCGCCAGGTACTATCAGAAGAATCAGTTCTTCCGTGAGAATATCTTGATGGATACCACCAAACGGGCACAGGCGATTGATTATGCCATCCGCTCATGTAAATACACACCGGTAGCGAATGAAATTGCCAATTACTCGGAAATATTCAAGGCAATCCACTTCTTTCGTTTGTTGCAGAAATTCGTGGAGATCCGGACGATGCTGGCAGAACATCTGAGAAGACCCATCTATCTTTCTCATGAAATAGAACAGCATAAGCAACTCCATGTTTATTGGGAGGAAAAAGACAACAAACAACTCTGTTGTACATTGAAGTACAAAGAAGCAAAATTGTTCTGTCTCTTTGCCGACGGAACCATCATTGAAATGAACGACCGCGAGCCCTTGATGCACGCTCCTGAAATAATCAGCCGGATTGAACAAATAATAAAATAAATCTTACCTAAATGATGAAAAAGAGCAATCCCATCGAAGCGAGACGCCGGAAGGTGAATCCAAAAATCAGGCACATGGTCGATTTGTCTTTCAAAATCGTGGACAGAATACACGAGATACTGAAAGCGAAAGGTCTGAAACAGAAAGACCTTGCACTGCGTTTGGGAAAGAAAGAGTCCGAAATCAGCAGATGGATGCGAGGTACTTACAACTTTAGCCTCGATAAGTTGATGGCCATTGAAGATGCACTGGGTGAACCCATCATTGCAGTCTGCCAATCGGAAGTACCTCATGGCCCCTTATCCGTTTAAGGATATGGTTAAGTCATTCAAGGAAAAGGATTATTCACCATAGATAACCTTTTCTATTTTTTAATCCCATGACCATCCTAAGCTGTTATATATGAAATGATTCAAGACACCTTTCATTTTTACAAACCATGCCAGGCATTGCAGCCATACATTAGATACTATTGGGTATTTAAAAGCGACCAGATTTTAAATACCTTTACTTTTCCTATTGGCTGTCCGCAAATCATATTTCACAAAAAGACTCCATTGCTTATACCTGAATTGGGAATATGGCAAGACACCCTCACTATCAGCGGACAAGTCAATTTCTCATCCCACATCTATGCAAATGGCCATACTGAAATGATTGTTGTTGTCTTTCAATCACATACCTTGAATTTGTTTTTGAATATACCTACCATTTCCTTCTATAATCAGGAGGTATCCGGATTTGATATTGAGAATAAGAGCTTGATTGAATTATCCAAACGGATTTTAGACTGCGAAGACAACAATCTGTGCATTCAGTACATCGAAAGGTGGCTGCTTTCACAGGCTTCTACTATGCGTATGGGTACTGAATATAAATTTCAAAGAATAAACGAACCTCTTGCCCAGATTCTGAAGACTCCACAAGTTTCTGTAAACGAATTATCATCCATGGCTTGTCTCAGCAGGAAACAGTTTGAGAGAGAGTTCAAGACGTTTGTAGGCATGGGCCCCAAAGAATACACGCATATCGTTCGGCTGCAAAAAGCATTGTCTTTCTTACAGCATCAGAAAAGTACAGGAATAAACCATGCACAAATCGCATTAGCTAGCGGATATGCAGACCAATCACACTATATTCGCGAATTTAAAAAGCACTGTGGATATACTCACAAGTCACTTCTTGAAATGACAAGTCCATACTCAGACTTATTCACCCATCCCGTTTAATGTCCCTTTTGTTCTATCACAGACGGGATGCTATCACTACTTTTGCACCCCAAAAGCAGTGATTACCATTGTAGCCAACAAAGAAGGAGAAGTCAGTTCTTGTGACATTCCTTTCTCTGAGGACCTCTCCTTGTTCAATCAAAACTATCTTCAGCTGACCCAAAAGGTCGCAGACAGTTGCGTCAATCATGATTTGACAAACAGCATGGTGATTGGCACCTCTGCTCTGACACAATATGAAATTGATGGTGCAGTAGGCATGTATAGCGGTATATTCAATAATCCTTTTCTAATCTGGGGAAAATACAAACACGGCTTCTTCAAGACCACGCTCACCGTTTCCTTTCAATTCCATCATACCCAAATGGATGGAGCGCACGCTTCTCGTTTTCTAGATGGAATACAATCAGAAATCAACAATCTGTCAAAATAAATACCTGAATATACAATGTATTTGTCCAATAATAAGAGGTGAAAACCATTGAGTAATCAACGATTCCCACCTCTTATTATAGTTTGCTAATTATCTATCTGATAGATAATTACATTTCTTCCACGCTGGCTTGAGCTGCTCTAAAACGCATCTGATAATCACTAACTTATTGATTTAGTGTATGTATAGTGTATGCGTTTTACGTTCACTTCGCTCTAAAATCGGCCTAAATTCAGAATTCTACAACTGCAGCGTGGACGGCAGCAGTTGAATGCTGTATATCAGACGATACAATAGTTGGTGTATGTGAAGTGTATGCACTTCAACCGCAACCTCGTCTGAATTATGACCTTTTTAGTGTACACACAAATGAGCACAGTCTTTTTTCTTGTTTCAAGCGTAATGACTGGATGGCAACATTACCAATCAAACCTCACTGATTGTTTAATAATATTACTTCTACTTTCAATTATAACTATCAGCGTTTGATACACGCCTCGTATCACCTACAAAGTTAATCATTAAACATCCCATTTTTTTTAGCAGTAAAATAGCGTTTGGCAGATGTTAAAATTCCACTTGTTCCGCACTACTGACTATGAGATGGTCGTACCATCAAGAATAGCACAAGTGTTATTCTCACCGGCATTCATCTATAAGCGTACGATGAGGAGCGAAAAAAAAGATGTGCAAAGTAAAGCCTTGTACCCTCTTTTACTTGGATTTTTGAATGATTTTACCAAGCTTAATCCCTACATAACGACTACAAGTTATCTTGGATTAGTTCTTAAACAGATAAAGCCTTGGTAAGCTCGTTCTATTTGTCTATTTTTGCATCTACAACAGTGTTCGGATTTTCATTGCAAATCAGTTGATTCACGATTCGCAATTTGCAAAGAGGATTTCGGATTTTTGTTACTCCCTTAGGTTGAACGTAAAAACAGTCTACTTTTTAGTTTATAACTAAGACTGTTCAATACAAATTCAAAAGTCAAGAAATTTAAGAATGAAAAACATAGAAGAAGGTCTTAGAAGACGTATAGGCTCAGATCATTTGCTTGGTTGCTATACAATAAAGGAGAATGGTAAAGCCTATTTTACTGATATTCGAGGTGGAGAGGGTGATTTGGTCAAGAACCCTTTCACCCCGGATTATGATTTAGAAGTTGAATACAATGGTCCAATTCTGGAAGTAGGAGTATTTTATTCCTTTCTATGGCATTTGCAAGAGGACAACTCTATTGTAATTGTCGGGCAACCATCAAAAGTGGAAAACAAGAAATTCTTGGCTGGACTATTTGATGCACGTCTTAGATTGAGTGGCAGCAATCTTGAATTGTTCAACAACTTCCAAAAGACTATCTTCAATGAAGTAACTGGAGCACAGCATACATATATATATGAATTACTGCAGAATGCGAACGACTATCCACACAACAAAGAGCACGTAAGTGTAAAGTTCATTCTTACAGACCACTATCTATTCTTTATGCATAGTGGTGCATGCTTCAATCTTCGAAATGTGGTAGGCATTAGCAGTATCAATCAAGGAGAAAAAAAGAAGAATACAGGAACCATTGGCTATAAAGGAATAGGTTTCAAAACCGTTTTTGTAAACAACGAATATGTCTTCTTAAAATCAGGAGATTGGAGTCTACGATTTGATCGAAAATATTCTGAGCGGCAGTTTTATGGAGATTGCCCATGGGCTCTCATGCCTATTCCAACAGATGTGTCTGAATTGGAAGAAGAAGCTCGTGGGGTAATTTCAAAAGAAGCCATGCGTGTTCAGTTTGCTCTTCGCCACAAATTTGACGCTCGCAAGAATATTGAACAATTGGATAAGGTTTTTTGCGATAATCAGATTCTTTTATTTATCCCTAATGTCTATAAGGTTGAAGTCGTAATAGATGGAGAAATAAGACATCTGGTAGAAAAGGATGCTTCAAAATGGGTTGTAAGTGATTATAAATACGACGTTCCTGCTGATTTAAAGAAATGGGTAGAGGACAACATTAATTCTGGCGATAAAATCCCAGAAAAATTCAAGGATATTGATAAGGTTCGAATCTCATTTGCAGTAGGACGAGAGGGAAAGAAACTCCTCCCTGTTGAAAACGCACGAGTTTACAACTATCTGCCAACAGAATTAAGATTAGGGTTAAATTTCCTTTTTAACGCAGATTTCGTGCCAAATGGTTCTCGTAGTGGCTTACACGATGTGAACTGGAATGACCGAATCATGGAACAATGCGGAAGCCTGTTTGCTGATTGGTGGGTTTCGTTCTTGGAAAACGAGGGAGAATATGAGTTGAACTCTGTATTCAGTATTCTACCTGAGTTTAACACAAGAGATAAATACGCAATCTTGTTCTTGAAAGGCTTTTCTAAGCGAATCCTTGAAATTCCATGTATTCCGACTTTACGAGATGGAGTATACCATCTTGTTAAGTTGGAAGATGCCTTATACGATAAAATTGGGTTTATTGCTTGCGATAAACCTATCTTGTCAGATGAGGAGTTATATGAGTTTTCTGACACAACAGGAAATCTTCCACATCCAGAAGTGAGATGTAATGAAAAACTCAAAACGCTCCTGTCCCATTTCAATTGTTCTATTCCTTTCGGTGATATCGACTTAGCACAATTATGTTATGAGGACGATTTCAAGAATTGGCTCTCCACAGAGGATCACGATTACAAGTTCATTGGATTCTTGTTGGAAAGCGGCTACATCATGAATTATTGGGACTACAAGATATTCCTTACTGAAGATGGCCGTATAGAGAGCAAATTCGATCTATTATGACATAGACAAATATATTGATGACATTCGTTTTTTGTCATCTGACTTACCACGCCTTGACGTTTCGCTGCGAGATAAACTTGCGGCGAATTATAATACGTGGGCAAGCAACACGAGCCGATTTAAGGCATTCAATGATTATGTTTTCACTAGAAATATCTTCCAGAACTTTTCAAAATACGAAGAACTTTTACAGATAAAGGAGAACAGCGTTCATTTTATCCATTTTCTGTCGCTTCTTAGCATGGCAGATAGCATTCCTGCGAACTATCCTTTCTTCGACGAAGAAGGTCAAATGATAATAGGTAATAACGGATTATTTCAGAAGAATGATATCGGTGAGGAGTTTAGATCTCATAACTGGATAAAGAACGAATGGATTAAGTTCCTTCATAATGACTATTTTGAGCGAGACGTAGAGAATGTTAAACTCTATCTTGAGGCAAAATGCAAGATTAAGGAATTGACTATTGGTGATTGCTTCAAGTCGTTCATAGCAAACGATTTACTTGTTCCAGAGATAGCAGCATTACTTTATGAAAATAAGTCAAATATTGACTTCTACAGATATCTTTCCAATATTCAGGATCATGTAACCAATTTCACACCCTTAATGCGTTCAAAGTTCGTTGTCCTTACCACTGATGGACGTAACGAATTTAGGACAGCAGTAACAGCAACGATTTTCAAACAAGATGAGGAATGGAATGCTATGACTCAAGAAAGTTGGATGCCTAATGGTTGTTGTTTGGCAATATCGAACGATTATTTTAAAGACATTGAATCTCAAGAAGCTGAGCAACTTCAATCGTTCCTTTCGAGCAAGCAGATTATTCAGAAATTCTCTGTTGCTGGACTTTATCAGTCTCTTAGAACGAGACTTAAAGATGTCTTTTCAAAAATAACATGTAAAGAGATCAGCAAGGATTTCCTAAACTTCTTGTTTCTAAATAGGAGCCAAATTTTTAAGGGTGGAAATATCGATTCTCAATTTAAGGGTATACCGGTACAATGCAAGGATGCAAACGAACTGTGTACAATAGAGTCTCTCAATAAAAGACTTTATCTTCCAAATCCGGATGCGTTGAATCTGTACAATCAGCATTGGTTTTCTAAAGAACATTTATACCTGTGCGACGATTATTATCTTGATTTGTTCGATGGTAGTGAACGTTGTGACTTCTTTATACAGATTGGATTGAAGAAATTCGATAAGATACACTATCTTCGAGCCCATCTCCTTAATCATCTTGAAAGGATTGAAGCCAATCTTAGTATCCGTGATAACAATATAGCATTCCACCGCTATATTGCAGATGTTCATGCAAGTTTATCAGAGAAAGATTTGGAAGGTGTCAAAGAGATGCCTATCTATATATCCTCACCAGATGACAACAATGGCATAATGGTTGATGCATCAAACAACCATTACATGCCATCTGAACTGCTATCAGAAATCATTTCCAAAGATTTGGTTCCACTTAGCATCATGGATTCTATACATCCGGACTACATACAAAATGATAGCGATATCAAATACTTTACAGACAAACTCAGCAATGTAGAAATTGACGAGGAAGGATTCTTTGCGTATATCGTTAAAGAACAGACTTCTGAAAAAATTATTCCATACTTAAAAAATAGGGATAGGAATATTCGTTTCTGGCGTTGGGTGTGCGATAGTAAAGCAAACAGAGATCAAAAGGCACAACTTGCAATTTTCCCTATGCTTGCTAGAGGAGTCGATGCAACTGATGATGATCAATATGAAATACCAGCAAATCTTTACATCTCTGGTCTATATACATCGACGGAGGGTATAGAAGAATTTATTAACGAGCATATCGTCAACCCATCATTCGTATCTCCAGCTTATTTAGAAGAAGGTACGATCAGGGATTGGTGCAACCTTTTCAAAATATTAAAAGTTACAGTCGACTACAAGGAGATTGTTTTAAAAAATGTTTTGCCAAACCTTTCAAGGTATAAAACTACATCAATCATAGGAATACTTTCTGATCAAGTTGATGCAATCATTTCAAAATTAAATAGTGGCGATGAAGGCATCCGCAAGAATCTGAATAACTTGCAATTACTTTGTAACGATGGCCTATATCGTACCCCAAAAGAGGTCATTGTATCTGGCAAATATTATGATATTCTGCTAAATCCATTTCCAGATATCATCATTAATAATCTTGTATCGGAAGAGTACATTACTCAATACGAAGATGACAGCACTAAAAGACGTGCAGTCGTGAAACTCCTCACTGCAATTGCTGATAAATATGAAGTAAAATGTGAAACAGCAACGCAGCTCAGAAATGCCAAGTTGAATAACTACATAAAACATCAGAATTTTTACATGAGTTCTGATGCACATTATCGTATTATTGCGGAACTTGCAAAAGAATTCGACAAAGATAACGTTGGAATTCGTGAACTTATACATGAACTTGGCAATTTCGACTTGTTTACAACATCTGGAGAAGTTGCCAAAAGTTATTCTCTCTATCTCAGCACAGCCTATATACCTGACTGTCAGTATATGGCAAATGGGATTACGGAACTTTCATTTGTAAGTGAGAGATACGATGAGTATTATCCAAATGGAATGAAAAACCTTTTCAACGCATTAGGCGTTAAAAATGGTTTTGGTGAGTTGAATTTGAAACTGCTCAAGAATGAACAGTTTGCCATCTATTTTTGGGGAAAATACGCCCCAGCACACGAGGGAAATCTCAAATCCATCTTAAATGAAGACAACCTTCGGTCTCTTTGCTGTATTCCTACAACAGAAGGAATGAAGAAACCCATGGAATTGTACAATTATAGAAACCCTCAACTTCAAAAGATTGTACTTAAACTAGCTAATGGACAATCAAAAATACCTGCTATTGAATTGCCTGATTGGCTCAATTATGTAGGATTTAGAAATCGTCTTTATTTGCTTGATTGCCTTGAGTATCTTAAGTTGAATGATATCAATTTCCGTAGAGATGTCATTGGCTGGATTTTGAATGCTCCAGAAGAAACGCTAAGTAAGCATAAACGAGATATCGAACTATATTGCGAAGAAGCTCAATGGTATAATGGTGCTAAAGCATGGGTGCCACTAAAGACTCTAGTAGCGCTTGAGTGGGGAAACACAACGCTAAAGGATAACTTTGGTGGTAATGTTTGTGTGTGTAACCCATCATACATGCCTGAGTACCAGACTGATTACAACAAACTTTGCAAGATATTGAATATCAAAACTCTAACAAATAATGATTTCACAAAGTCTAAAGCTGGAAAATTCAAAACCGATGACGCTGCTATTCATGAAATAACAATGCGACTAATGTATCTTGCATACAAAACTGGTAAAGAAGACTGGAGGGAACTATACGAAGAATATAAAAACAAGATTGATAAAGCCGACATTTGCACTTGTGAAAAGATTGTATATTCTTACAATGAATCTATCTCAACAGATCTTGAAATATACGCAGAGGATGCTACTGCGCTTTGGTATGTTGATTCTTGGAAGGGACCTATGTTCCTCGAAGTTTTGGAATGGATAGTTAAGAAGTTGGAAGTTAAAGGCTCATTTGATCAAAACTTCTTGAGAAAACTATTCTTACGTCCTTTTAAGTCCTTTGTTAAACAAGAAGAAGGTGGCTCATTACCACAGGAATTTCTTGACTGTATGGATGAATCTGACAGAGAGGGTATCAATACAGATCAAAATGCAAATGCAGAAGCTTTTGATGAAGACAATGACGATACTAACGAACTTTCAGAAAGTCACAAACAGGAGGCAGCTCAAGCAAGAGAGCAAAGAAAAGACACCTGGTCTTCTGATAATAAAGAAGAGCCTGCTTATCCATCTTCATCGAATGACTCTTCTACCTCATCACACTATGCGACCCCAGAGGATCATGAGCAAGACACTTCACAAGTAGATTCTGACACTGATGATTCTTCGCAGCAAAGAAAGAGACGTAGCGATTTCGGTGGAACTCACAACAAACGTAATGATCCAACGAAAGAGAACAGCACCTCTTCAAATAAAAACGAGTCTGAGAATAATACTTCAAACAGCCAATCAACACAAGAAGAGCCAAAGCGTCCTATAGAGGATCGTCTAAAAGAAAAATGGGAAAAGAAGGCTCAATCGAGCATTAAAAGACCGATGTCAAGTTCTGGTTCTCAGTCTGAGTATAAAGAAATGTCAGGTGGTTCCAAACCAGATAATGCACCTTCAAAAGACCCATTCTTTGACAATGATAAAGCAGATAGTTCATACTCAGAACCCTCTGCAAGAAGCAGTATGTCAAAAACAAGCCAGAATATCAAGCGTAAAAATACTGAAGCAAGAAACTCTGCTCAGAATGCAGAAGACCAGGAAACACTGTTCAATCTGTGGTGCCGAACTCCTATGTATTCGTTCCTTTGGTTTAAATACCTGATGGAATTACAATATGCAGATAGAGGAAAAATCTCAAGGCGTACTGCACAAATAGACTTTAATAGTTATGAGATTCTTAGTGGTGAAGAAGTTGTAAGACTATCAAATCCTTCAACAAACATACCGACGTGGATTGAACATGCTGATATAATGGAAGTTACACTAATGGGGAAAACTGCCAAAAAAATAGAAGCTTCCATTGTGAAGGTTGATGAATTTGGTGTTTGTATATTAGTTGATACCAAGGATTCAGAAAATTTTAAAAATATCAGAAAGATAAGAATCGTTGCCGAAAGTACGTCGAATATTATCGACTCTTTGACAACTAGATTCTTACAACTCGACTATGATGACGAATATAATTTGGAGAAAAACCTACCAGAAAATATTAAGTTCATTTATGGTCCTCCTGGTACAGGTAAGACAACAAGACTCGTGGAGATTCTTCACGATATTGTAAGTTCTTCTGATGAGAGACTGAATATTCTTGTCTTGACTCCTACCAATAAGGCTGCTGATGTAATCGCTACAAAGTTGGTTGACGACGATGACTGTTATCAGTATCTTACTAGATTTGGTTCAACGGAAAGTCAGTATCTCATTGAAGATGCAGCAATCCTTCAAACAAGAGACACGACAGATATGGACTACTTCGAAAAGAACATAGTGGTTACTACAGCCGCTAGGTACTCTTATGACTGTGTTCAACCTGATGATACACCGATATGCGACTATGACTGGGATTACATCATTATTGATGAAGCTTCTATGATAGACCTAGTTACAATAACATACATTTTGCACAAAGGCATGGGAGCAGAATTCATTATTGCTGGTGACCCCAAGCAGATCCAGCCTGTAAATCAGGGTGATATAGAAACTCAGAACATCTATCAGATGATTGGACTCGATAGTTTCCGTGATGCAATAGAAAATTATAAGCGTTACCCGGTGGAGGCATTGACAGTTCAACATAGATCAGTTCCGTCTATCGGAAATCTGGTTAGCAAGTTCTCCTATAATGGTATGCTCACTAATGATAACCAAAGAGCTCCACAAAAACCACTTAAACTTGATGGCATTAAGACAAGTGACATCAATTTTGTTGGTTTCAAGATTGAAGAATTCGACCGATTGTATGGGTTGACTGCTATTAAGGATTCGGCATTCCATCTTTACTCAGCAATATTCACCTATAACATGGTGGACTATGTAGTCAAACAACTGTCCAATAATAATCCCAATTGTAATTATTCAATAGGCATAGTATGTCCATACAAAGCTGAAGCAGATGCAATCAAACAAATGTTAGACCACAGATCTCTCGATAGCGATACATGTACAGTGACTTCTGGCACAGTCCACAAGTTCCAAGGAGATGAGTGCGACATCATGTTTATCGTGCTTAATCCTCCTGCCAACGTCACCTCTGGATCACATGTAAACAAGGATAATATTATCAACGTTGCCATGAGCAGAGCCAGGGATTATATTTTCTTCATTGTACCAGATGGTCAAATTGACGGCTTTAAGGTAAAGAATAGATTAGGAAAGATTGTTCAAACCGAAGAAAGAACGATTACCCACTGTTCAAAAATAGAGGAAGTTATGTTCGGTAACAACAACTTCATTTACGAGAATACAAATGTGTCGTGTCATCTACCGGTAAACGTTTTCTACGATACATATTCACGATATGAAGTACGAATTGACGATACTACACTTGATATTCAAATAAACGATATTGAATAAGAACAATACTTCATCATCTGTATTGAATAACAGAGGAACTAATAATTTTATATACTGTGTTATTACACACAATGTGAAGCAACGTAAACGATGAAAGTTCTGCGACTTGACAGAGCTTTCATCGTTTGCTTTTTATCCGGACTATCTGCCGACTTCCCGATTGCAAGACTGAAAAGCGTACGTACGCAAGCCTCTGAACTGGGTGCCATCTTCAACCGCCAGTTCACCACCAAGACAAACCGGATTGCCCAGATAATCTCGGTGAAGCGTATCAAGTAAACCTTAATGCCATGAAGGTATGAATACGCTTCAGTTCTCGGATCATCTTGTGCCTTACGAGATGTTCATCAAGGATCTGGCATCACAGATAGTCAGATTCCTAAAGGAAGACTCCAACGACCCGGAGTTTATTTCCCAGCGGAAAGCCTTTGAGTTGTTTGGAAGAAGAAACATCGAAAGATGGAGAAAAATGGGCCTGATAGAAGGCTGCAGAAAACCTGGCAAACTGGAATACAGGACTGCCGACCTGCGATTCCTGCAACGGTGTCCTCAAGAATATCTGAAGGCTGCGCCCAAAGAAGTCAAGAAGGTACTGAGGGATATAAAAGAAAGCAAGTTAACCCGTTCAACAGACAAATAAGGCTAAACACACAGCAACAAAGAAAAACTAACGCAGTCAAAATCCTCTTTTACGCTACAAGGTAATACACAGAAGAAGTAAGGAGGTAACAGAGAATTCTAAATAGTAGGTATCATTGACTTCCGTATCCAATGATGCTTTTGGCTTTTCGCAAGGGGAAAGACTAAAAACACATATTTATGGGAATTATAAACGAATTATGGTTTTATGAACGAATCAAGACCATCGGTAGACCCCTTGGGAGTCTATTCAGTAAAAAGAGCTTGTGCGGAACTGGGTGTCTGCTACAAGACATTGCGTAAATACCGGATGAACGGCTACATACAGCCCATCAATCCGGTCACTTCCCGCCGTCTGAAATATTCCGGTCAGTCCATCCTGGACTGCTGGCTTAAACTCCGCATGCTATGATCAGCGAGTCCACCATAGACAAGGTCAGGGAACTTCCCATCGAGACCGTAGTGGGGCAGTACGTCAAACTGGCCAAGGACGGACGTACCAGCATGAAAGGATTCTGTCCGTTCCATAGCGAAAACACACCCTCCTTCTCGATCAACCTGAACAAGAACCTCTATCACTGCTTCGGCTGCAACCGGGGCGGTGATGGCATCTCCTTTATCATGGAAAAGGAGAACCTGAACTTTCAGCAGGCGGTCCGCTTGCTGGCCGAAAAGTTCAACATCCTGATGGAAGACGAATACGACGAAGAGCGTTCGGATGCCGACAAGACAAAGCAGGCACACAAGGATTCCCTGTATGCCATACTGGAAAAGGTACAGACCTTCTTTACAGACCATCTGCGCGTTTCAGCCAATGACGACAGCCGTCATGCTCGGGGGTATGCCTACAACCGATGGCCGGAGAACTTCTGTGCAGAAGCAGGAATCGGTTATGCGCCACGGGAAAGCCATACGTTTATGGACTTTTGCAAGCAGCAGGGATTGAACGAAGAGTTTCTGATTGAGCTGGGGATGCTCCGGAAAAATGAAGACGATAAGCTCTATCCGATGTTCCGTGAACGTATCATGATTCCCATCCGGAACAAATGGGGACGCATCATCGCTTATACGGCCCGGTATATCGGCACCCATCCCAAAGCGCCCAAATACATCAACTCCGTCACCAGTCTGCTTTACACCAAGGGTGAAACCTTGTTCGGCATTGACCGGGCTTTCCGTTTGCGCAATGCTGCTAACTTCATCATTGTGGAAGGAGCACCGGATGTGCTGCGTCTGCAGTCCATCGGATTGGAAAATACGGTGGCCACCCTCGGCACGGCCTGGAACGAGAACCAATTTGAGATATTGAAGCATTACACCAACTCATTGTGTTTCATTCCCGATACGGATCTGGCCAAAGGCAGTCCCTACGGATCCGGTTTCAAGGCGGTTATGGAAAACGGCGCATTGGCCGTACAGAAAGGGTTCACCGTCACCGTCCGAGAACTGCCGTTTGGTTTGAGAGAACTGACGGATGAAGAACTGCTGGAAAAGTATGAAGGGACTATTCCAAAAGATGCCCAACGGGAAGTGCTTGTCAAGAATGATGCGGACAGCTACATTCTGGACATGGACATCTACCGCAACCTGAAGGAAAAGTATTTCATTGTCTGGATGGCGGAGAAACTGTTTGCCCAGGTGGATTCGCTCGCAGAAGAGGGGCAATGCGTCAGCCGGATTGCCGGACTGTTGCGCTATGTAAAGGACCAGATGGTCTATACCCGGTGCATCGAGCAGTTGGGAAAAATCCACGGCAAGACCCGGCTGTGGCGGAGTGCCGTAGAGCAAGTTCGCAACGAATCCAAGAAGAACAGCCGCACACCAACCATGGACCGAAAGCAGGAAGAAACGGATGCACTCCGGCAAGTAGGACTTTTCGTCCGCAACAACTGCTATTTCTGTATGGGAAAGGATGATGAAGACCCCATCCGCCTCTCCAACTTCGTGATGGAACCCCTATTCCACATCCATGACGAGAGCAACGGTGTCCGTCTGTTCCGGCTCACCAATTCGTTCCGTGAAACCTGCATGGTGGAATTGAAGGAATCCGACCTGGTGTCCATTGCCAACTTCCAGCAAAAGATTGGTTCCTGCGGCAATTTTCTGTGGTTGGGAAAGATTGAAAAGCTCAACAATGTCAAGGAGTTCCTTTATGCCCGCACCCGAACTGCCGAACGTATCCGCAAGTTGGGCTGGAACGAAAGCAAGGAGTTCTTCGCTTTCGGTAACGGCATCGTTCAGGACGGCGAGTTCCATGAAGTGGATGACATGGGCATCATCACCGACAACCAGAACAATGCCTACTACATTCCGGCCACATCGAAGATTTACCGCGACAACACGGAAATCTTCCAGTTTGAGCGTCTGATGGTGCATACCAACAAGAGCGGAGCCTTGCTCTACGACTATGTAGAAAAGCTGACCACGGTTTTCGGCAACAATGCCCGGGTAGCCTTTGGTTATCTGCTTGCAACCCTCTTCCGTGACATCGTGTACCGGAAGACCCGGCATTTCCCCATCCTGAACCTGTTCGGTGAGAAAGGTACGGGTAAGACCACGCTGGCTACCAGTCTGGAGGCTTTCTTCCTGCACGATGTGGAGCCGCCCAACATGGGTGTGGCTTCCGTTCCAGCCATGAACGACCGGGTTTCTCAAGCTGTTAACATACTTGTCGTGTTTGATGAATACAAGAACGACCTCGACATCCGAAAGATTGCCTTTCTCAAGGGACTTTGGGGCGGCGGTGGACAGACCAAGAAGAACACCCAGACGGACGGTATGGCCACCCAGACCATTGTGACGACCGGAGTGGTCATCTGCGGTCAAGAAAAGCCTACTCAGGACATGGCGCTCTATACCCGTGTACTATTTCTGGAATATTCTAAGACCAGTTTCAGCATACTGGAAAAGAAGCACTACGAAGAGCTGCAGGCCATCTGCAATTTAGGTCTGACCCATTTGACCCTGGAGATTCTCAAATACCGTGACCTCTTTGAGAAGAACTTCTCTACCTTGTACGGTATCACCAAGAACGAACTGGCCATCCGGATGGAGGATGAACAGATCCATGACCGTATCTTCGGCAACTGGGTGATTCCGCTGGCAGCTTTCCGTACGCTGGAAACCGTGCTGAACCTGCCGTTCAACTACACCCAGATGCTGGAGACCTGCATCAGCGGTATGCGCAACCAGAATGAACTGGCCAAGGAAAGTTCCGAAGTGGCAGACTTCTGGAATATGCTCCAGGGCTGGCAGAGTATCGGCAAATGCGTGGAGAAGGTACACTTCAACATCCGTTACCTCACGAAGTTCCGTCCGATGCTGACGAACATGGACATCGAGTTCAAGGAAGCCCACCCGATTCTTTACCTGAATATGGCGGCCATCTCCTCGCTGTTCAGCAGCCGGAACTCCACCCAGAACATCACGGCCAACCGCTCGTCGTGGTCCACCATTCTCTCTTATCTGAAATCCCATCCGGCATTTCTCGGATTGAAGCAGGACCGGTTCCACATCATGCTGTCCAACGGCACCCCGGACTACATCATCGAAGAGAAGGACGGCAAAATGTGCCGGCGCATCAGGGCCAACCGACCGAAAGCCATGTGCTTTGATTACCTGCAGTTGAAAGAGATGTTCGGACTGGATTTGGAAACGGTAGCGATAGCGGAAGATAGTGAAGACGATACATGACAACTGACATTTTTAATTCAAGCGATATACTAACATTATTATACACCCAGAAAAGGCTAATAACCATGCAGAAATAAGCTAAAGAATTTGGTTAGACCAAATATCTTTCTTATCTTTGCATCACAAGAACCCGCCAAGCCTCTTCACAATGCTTAAATCGGCGGGTCGTTTTTTTTTATATATGAGATACACCAAGCAATACTCATCACCAGCCGAGCTTTTAACTATACTGAAAAGCAGAGGATTAGATTTTTCTGAAACGATGAATGCCGAGCAGATTTTAAAATCTATAGGCTATTACCGCTTGTCAGGATACTTATATCCGTTCTTGGAAATTCCCAAAACCAATCATATTTATAAGAGAGGCAGCACTTTGAATGGTGCATTAAGCCTCTATGAATTTGACCGGGAGTTTCGCTTACTTGTTTTTAATCAAATCGAACGCATAGAAATTGCAGTCCGCAGTGCCATCACCAACATCCTGTGTGCAGAAACCAATGATGTGTTCTGGATTTCATCCCCATCGTATTTTGCCAATACAGAAAAGTTCAATAGAACCAAGGCACTCATTGATAAAGAACTGCAGACCAGCCGGGAGGATTTTATCAGCCATTTCAAGCGCACCTATGATGAACCCTACCCACCTTCCTGGATGTTGGCTGAAATCATACCTTTGGGAACATTGACACGAGTTTATGAAAACATTGCCAGCAACCAGCTCCGGAAGAAGATTGCAAAGTACTTCGGGTTGTCGGTACCCGTTTTCGTATCATGGATGACCATCATTACTTTGACGCGTAACTCCTGCTGTCATCATGCCCGTCTGTGGAACCGCTCTTTGTCGTTGCGTGCCCTAACCATGACCAGGCCAATGCGCCCATGGCTTACAGGTGAGGTACAGCAGGGACGTGTATTCTTTACACTCTGCATTCTGAAGCACTTTATGGATATTATCCGCCCAGGCAATGATTTTAAAACTCAGCTTCTGGCGTTGTTGGAAAAATATCCGATGATTGATATTTCAGCAATGGGGTTTCCTGAGAATTGGAAAAGCCAGCCAGTTTGGGCTGATTAACAGCCTATATCCTTAATCGAAGCTTAATCTGGCTGATTTTTCTTCCAAACAATCTTTCTGGAAGAAACTTTCCAAGGAACGAACGCAAAAATATTTGCGTTCAACCATCCCAAAATGCCCATTTTCACGCAAAACGGGAAGCTGGACGCAAATATTTTTGCGTTTAGCTCCCCGTTTCTGTTTTATTGAAAGCAAAAAAACAGACCCTTGTCAGCCTAATACACATTGACGACAGGCATCCGCTTCTCCCTTGCCTTGCGACAAGTATAGGCTGTGCCACCCTTCGGCTTGCCGTCAAAGTAGGCAATCACACTGCCGGAATGCGACAGCATGTAGTCGTTCCGCTTGAAATAGCATCCGTTGAAATAGTCTTCACTCAGATGCACCACATCGTCCGCCTTGGAAAGGATATAGGCATACCGCTGCTGCTCCACCATGGACCAGGAAGCGCTCTGTCCCTTGAAGGGAACGACTGCTACCAGTTTCAGCATGGGGATGCTCAACTTGAGGGAAAGGACTTCCTCCGCTGCCATCATGTCGAAACCGAGCGCCATGCCGCAGTAGAACTTGCTGGCTCCTTGATGGATGGCTTGCAGAACGGCTTCCTTCAGCCGTTCCCTTACTTGTTCTTGATGAATATTGGAAATTTCTCTATGTCCGGTAAAGGCAACTGCCTTTGCCGTTGCCTTTACAAGAAACAAGAAATCTATTTCCTGTAAATATATCCACTCAAGCAACAGTAGCTGGACTAATTACAACATTTTTCTTTAATTAAAGTGAGTTCGATATAACTTCAAATATAATCTATTAGAAATTAGGAACATAGCGATAAAGTATTAAATTTATAGTGCTAAATTATAACATTTAAACGATTACCACTATGTTTCCAGAGTCTAAAGTTACAGAGATTTATTGTATGGCCGATGATTTTTGCAAAGAATTTGTATTGCAACAAGAAAAATATATGATTGAGGATAAGAAGATCAGGCATCGTAACAAGCCTAACCGTATGAGCGATGCTGAGATTATGGTTATTCTAATCCTATTTCACTCTGGTGGTTTCCGTTGTTTCAAACATTACTACAAGGAATATGTCTGTAAACATCTGAAACACCTTTTTCCGCGTCAGGTTTCTTATAACCGTTTACCAATTGAAATCCTATACCCTTTTCGGATCCGTATCACAGCCTGCCTGGACTTGCTTCAAGCTTTCCAATTCACGGAAGTAAGGCTTGCCAAGCCAAATCTGGCCATCGCCTACAGCTACAAACCGAAGCTTGGCTCGCGTCAAGGCTACATTCAGCAGGTTGGGTTTGGAAGCTGCCCACTGGGCAGCCCCTTCCTTGGTTGAATCCAGTCCCAGGCACAGGATGACGCCTTCAGCCTGCTTGCCTTGAAAGGTATGGACGGTTCCGATATGCGTGTCCAGCCAGTCATTAACCTTCTTGTCGTTCATCTGTTGAGGTAGGTTTGCCACCGCAGCCTTCAGTGGTTTCTCCAGCTCTGACCGAAGCTTCGATGGAATTTCTGAAAACGGAGAGATGACAAACAGGTCAGGCAATGCCTGCTGACGGTCGATTTCATCCAAAATCATCTTCCGAATCACCTCGCCTTGTGCGGTCACATAATGACGGCAACCCGCTTCCACATTTCCTCTGACATCAACAAAAGCGGTCTCCATCAACAGTTTTGTAGAGGCAGATGGAGTCGAATTATACATCATACCTGCATAGGCTATCTCGTTGGCAATGGAGAACATCGGATCCGTGCAACGCCGATGCACCCGTAGCGGAGAGCCTACCCAGTCATCGTTCATCGTCCATCCGTACCGATTGACCCGGTCGGCCATTCGCTGGACCGACAACGTACTGTCCATCTGCTCCCATTTCAGATCAAAATGGTTGCCGAGTTCCTTGATGATGGCATCGGGAGTGGTGACTACCGGCTCTATCTGGAAAGGGTCACCCACCACCACCGCACGCTTGCACCGCCAAAGGGCTCCGGCTGCCGCCTGGGGAACAGCCTGTCCGGCCTCATCGATAAACAACCAAGGAATACTGCCTGGACCCAGGTTGCCAAACATGCGCTGAATGGAGGCGAAGGTGGAGGAAATAACCGGAATAGCCAGCCAGAAGGTATTCCACATGGCTCGAATCTGCTGTTCATTCAAGTCTTCACCGGATTTCAGAAATTTGAAGAAGCGGTCCAGTGTGGTCTCGATACGACCCGAAAGATTACGACCCGAAATATTACGATCCGAAATATTACGATCCGAAGTTTGATTGGCCATCAAGAGGAAGCATTCATTCACCTTCATGGCTTCTACAAACAATTCCGACTCCAACTTCTTTAATTCTTCGGAATACCAAGGTGAGTTCTCCTGAGCCTCCCGGGTGTTAATCTTGTGGCAGAAAGAAGCATCGGTATAGGCACCCTTCAATTCCGCACAGACCTCCATCAAAGGCGCATACCGTTCGCGTTCACCTTGCACCTGCTTCAGCTTTGTCCTTTGCACTGACAGGCGCTGTTCATGGACCTGCAGCAATTCGTCATGTTCCCGAACCTGCTGTGTCAAGCGTTCGATTTTCGACGCCACAGCCTCCAGACGAGCCTGATAGCTGACCCGCTTTTCCCTGCTGATCCAGTAGGACAACCAATGGGGACGGGACTGAAGCACCTGTTCCTGTTCGCGTCGGGCTTCCTCCAGGGCCATCCGTTGCCGCTCATTCCCAGCCTGGGTTTCGCTCAGGAATGTCTGCTTGCCCTGGATCAGCTTTTCCAGTTCCTGCAACTCGTCCAGTACATGCCTGTCCGCTTCTTCTACCATCCGTGGAAGGTCGGTCCACTGCGCAGCCTCTTTCATCCCTTCCATCAGCCGCTGCTTTTCCCGACGGACCGCCTGCAGCTTGTTCCGGAAGGAAGTCACCGTCTCTCGCCATTGAGCCTGCGTAGGTGCCTGCTGGGTGTCCCTCAGCGACTGATAAAGGGTCTGTTTCCGAGCCTTCGGACTTTTGTTCCAGATGGCATCGATCAACTTTCGTTGATTCTTCTTGCTACCCATGACGGCTGCAATGAGGCCCCAATGCTCCGGATCCACACAACCTTCGCTGACAGTCCGGAAATAGCCCAGCCGGTCTGCATACCCCTTGACTTCCTTCTTCAACGGAAGCTCTTTCGAGATATTCTCCACAGCCCCGTTGTTCGACGAAGCCACCACGATGCCTCCGTCGCAGATGGAAGCATGCGGCTCATAGATAAAAGGCACATACCCTTCGCTCTTCTTTGTTTCCTCCAACTTGGTAAATGCCTTGGCAGGTTCGTCAAATTGGATCATGTGATGGGCCCGCTGCACCAAAATGGCCGCTATGATGTCCCGAAGCAAGGTGGTCTTGCCCGTTCCCGGAGGTCCGTTGACCGAAAATAGGCCCTCCTGTTTTTTTCCGGACAGGTCGTCCATCACCCGGTTGATGGCAAACTGCTGCATCAGGCTGGCGCAATAGGGAGAAGGCCAACAGCCATCCGGATAATATTCAGGGATCAAGCATGACTGCAATACAGCTGGATGGTCTGATAAATTAATCCGCTTGCCGATATCGGCCCGACCCAGACAACCTGTTACATAATCTTGAAAAGCCTTGGGGAGTTTTTCCGTCTGGAGACTCTTAGCTATGCGTTCCAGATCCTCCAGGTAGAAACTGTTCAACAAGTCACAAGTAACTTCTTCTTCCTCATCGGATTTAGACTGCTTCCTCTCCCGTTCTTCGGTCCGCAGGTAGATGGCTGCAGAAGGCAATTCCCTCCAAGGCAGTTCGTCCAGCAGATAGGCCTGTATCTGCTTCGCACCCTCCCGTGTCAGGGGCTCTTTCAGAAAACCATCGACTAGATGGTCAGCTATCCTTCGCTCTCTCTTCCTGAATTCGTCGAGCGGCAGCTCCATATTCAGCTTGTGTTCCTTCAGTTGGCTCAAGGCCCATGGCATCGTAGAAAGACCAAACGTGTCTTGGATATAAAGCCCCTGTTCATCCACCTTGAGCGAAGCATAGCATACCTTGGCGGTAGGCAGATTGGGGGTTTCTTCCTGTGAATGGAAGTATTCTTGAACAAATTCAGTCACTTCATTCAGCGGAAAGACACCGAAATAAAATGTATATTGAAAACATTTGGACGGATTAGAGTGTTTCTGTACCTCTTCCCAAGGAAGTTTTTCCACCCATTTCCTACACCCATTGGGCACGGAAGCAGGCGAAAAATGTTCCAGCGTATGCCAATAAGAAAGCAGCCGGTTCGTATTCGTAGTAGTAGCATTCATCGTTTTTCAAAAGGATCAGTTCAACAAAGAAAGGTGGAAACCCTTGAGTCATTCAATGATTTCCACCTTTATATTATCTAGTTGCGTCAGCTACTTAAGCTTCCTCGACAGCAGCCTGCGCCGCTCTAAAACGCTTCTGATATTCACTAACTTACTGATTTAGTGTATGTATAGTGTATGCGTTTAGCGTTCACTGTGTACGAAAAGCCGTTTTTTGAGGATTTATTCCTCAACAGCAGCTTGGGCCGCAGCTAATCTCGCGATAGGTACTCTAAATGGTGAGCAACTTACGTAATTTAAGCCCACTTTATGGCAGAACTTAACGCTTGAAGGTTCACCACCATGTTCACCACAAATACCACATTTCAGTTCCTTACGTACAGAACGTCCCTTATTTACAGCCATTTCAATAAGCTGACCTACACCATTGGTATCAAGAACCTGGAAGGGGTCTACCTTAAGAATCTTCTTGTCAAGGTAAACGGGAAGGAAACTTGCGATATCGTCACGTGAGTAACCAAATGTCATCTGAGTCAAGTCGTTCGTACCAAAACTAAAGTACTCTGCACGTGATGCAATACGGTCAGCAGTGAGTGCAGCACGAGGAATTTCAATCATCGTACCGACCTTGAATGGAATCTCTAATCCTTCTTCTGCAAACAATGCTGCAGCCTCATCACGGATTACCTTCTCCTGAGCTTCAAACTCATAAAGAATACCAGTCAGAGGAACCATGATTTCTGGATGAGGATCTAATCCTTCACGCTTCAAGTCAATGGCAGCTGAAAGAATGGCACGAGTTTGCATTTGCGTAATTTCAGGATATGTATTACCCAAACGGCAACCACGATGACCTAACATAGGATTATGCTCGCAAAGACTTTCTACGCGTTGCTTGATATATTCAACAGTTACACCCATTGCAGCAGCCATTTCTTCCTGACCCTTTGCATCATGGGGAACAAATTCGTGAAGAGGAGGATCCAAAAGACGAACATTCACAGGATATCCGTCCATTGCACGGAAAATACCCTTAAAGTCTTCCTTTTGATAGGGAAGGAGTTTTGCCAATGCTTTCTTACGACCTTCAACATTCTCAGAGAGAATCATTTCGCGCATAGCTACGATCTTTTCATTGTCGAAGAACATGTGTTCTGTTCTGCAAAGACCGATACCTACAGCTCCGAAATTACGGGCAACTTCAGCATCATGAGGCGTATCTGCATTAGTACGAACCTGCAAATGCGTATATTTAGCACAAAGATCCATCAAGGCAGCAAAATCACCTGATAATTCTGCAGCTTGGGTGGGTATTGCACCTTTATATACACAACCGTTTGTACCATTGAGTGAGATATAATCGCCTTCACGGAGAATTTCGCCATCAATTTCTACAATACGTTTTTTGTAGTCAACGTTGATAGCACCTGCTCCACTTACACAGCACTTACCCATACCACGAGCAACAACTGCTGCGTGTGAAGTCATACCACCACGAGCTGTCAGAATACCTTCTGCTACGGCCATACCTGCCAAATCCTCAGGAGATGTTTCGATACGAACCATCACTACCTTATGTCCATCTTCGTGCCATTTAGCAGCATCTTCAGCAAAGAATACAATCTGACCACATGCAGCACCAGGACTTGCAGGCAAACCGCGCGTTAATTCTTTAGCCTTACTAAGGGCTTCCTTGCTAAATACCGGATGGAGGAGTTCATCCAATTTCTGAGGCTCACAACGATTGATTGCAGTCTTTTCATCAATCATGCCCTGACGAAGAAGGTCCATAGCAATTTTTACCATTGCAGCACCAGTTCTCTTACCATTACGAGTTTGCAAGAACCAAAGTTTACCTTCTTGTACAGTAAACTCCATATCCTGCATATCATGGTAATGCTCTTCAAGTTTCGTTTGAATTGCATCCAACTGGCGATAAATTTCAGGCATTGCCTCTTCCATTGAAGGATACTTAGCCTTACGGTCCTCTTCGCTAATACCTTGAAGTTCAGCCCAACGACGTGAACCTTCCAAAGTAATCTGTTGAGGAGTACGAATACCCGCTACAACATCTTCGCCTTGAGCATTAACAAGCCACTCACCGTTAAATAAATCTTCACCAGTAGCTGCGTCACGGCTGAAGCATACACCAGTTGCAGATGTATCACCCATGTTACCGAACACCATAGCCATTACGGTTACAGCCGTTCCCCATTCAGCAGGAATACCTTCCATCTTTCTGTAGAGAATAGCACGTTCGTTCATCCATGAATCAAATACAGCACAGATTGCACCCCACAATTGTTCCATAGGATTTGTAGGGAATTCGCGGTGAGTTTGTTCAAAAATAGCTTTCTTAAAACGAACTACAAGTTCCTTGAGGTCTTCAACTTCAAGTTCATTGTCAAGTTCTACGCCCTTGGCTTTTTTAACATCCTCGATGATAGCCTCAAACGGATCGACATCCTCTTTGTTTACAGGCTTCATACCCAATACTACGTCACCATACATCTGTACGAAACGACGATATGCATCGTAAGCGAAACGAGGATTATTTGTTTTGCGAGCCAATCCCTCAACAACTTCATCATTCAAACCAAGGTTCAAGATAGTATCCATCATACCTGGCATTGAAGCGCGTGCACCAGAACGTACTGAAAGTAAAAGGGGATTTTCGATATCACCAAATTTACTATTCATCAGTTCCTCTACGAGGTGAAGGCTTTTTTCTACTTCTTCTTTTAATAATGCAACAACATTATCTTTGCCAATTTCGTAATATTCATTACAAACGTCCGTAGTAATTGTAAATCCCGGAGGTACGGGAACACCAATTAAATTCATCTCGGCAAGGTTGGCACCCTTACCACCAAGTTCGTTTCGCATATCGGCACGGCCTTCAGCCTTACCATTACCAAACGAATAAACTCTTTTCTGGTTTTTCATGGTTAATTAAATTATATAAATTGTCATTAATTCAAAATATATTTCTACACTCTCTTAACCGAATAAAATTCAGTATAGATGCAAAATTATAAATTTATTTTTAATATCGCAAACAAAAATGCCACATTTTACATGCCTCGTTTATCCAGTATTCAAATGCTAAAGTACAAATTAAATGCAAATCTTTTCTTATAAAAGTCTAAAATATATTCATAAGAATACGTCGCTCTTTAATTTTATTTACATCTAAAATTCTTTACTTTCTATTGGAATTAACTTTATGCTGATTTTTCATCCTAAAAACAAAGCAATGCTTAAATCCATTCAATGGGAGGGCACAAGTACCACAATCCAAACAGCCATTCCTACAACATCTCTATTAACTTTCTGAAAATACCTTTTATTTCTTGAACATAACTGGCTATAGCTTGTATAGCCAAATAAACATGTCGCATACATCAATGAGTCCCCCTACCCCACCAACAAGTTCCAAAGGATAGGACATTCATTACAATCATAATGGCAAATGCCATAGCAAGTTTTGTTTAATTTTTAACAGTGATAAAATTCACATTCCATCATGCTCTCATTGTTAAGATACATCCTAATGATTCTTGACATTTCAAGCATTCTTCTTTCATAATATATCGTTGATTATAACCCTAGCAAGGATATAAATATTGAGCCATACAAAAGAATTTCATACCCTCGGAATAAATGAAAAATAATAGCTTAGTCAAACTGTACCTACTAAATAAATAAGAATTCCCCTAATTCATGAACTGCTAAAACTTTCATGAATTAGGGAAAAAGGAAGCTCTCCATTACTACTTCGGACAACTAGCTTTTATTCATTATAGTATGCCTTGGGTAATGCTCTGCAGTTATAAGTTGAGGCCATGACTTCACCATAAGCACCGGCAGAACGAAAAGCAATAAAATCTCCTCGTTTGGTTAAAGGCAGACGTTCATTACTACTGAACACATCGCTGCTTTCACAAATAGGACCAACAACATCATAGGTTTCCATTGTACAATCTCCATTTACTGATATATTTTCAGTAAAATGATGTGAGCCATACATAGCAGGACGAATCAAATCAGTAAAACCAGCATCAACAATTAAAAAATTCTTGGTATGTCCCTGTTTCACATATAGTGTCCGGGCTATTAAGCTTCCACATTGAGCAACAATACTTCGGCCCAATTCGAAATGTAATTGTTGATGACTTCTAATTTGCAAATATTCCGAAAATATTTCGAAATAAGTTGAGAAATCTGCAATGGGGTTAACTTCTGGATTATCGTAATCAATACCTAACCCACCGCCAACATTGATACTCTGTGTTACAATGCCACATTCTTCAAGAGAATCTTGAATTTCATTGATTTTGTAGCATAGATTCTTGTACACTTCAAGGTCAAGAATTTGACTTCCGATATGAAAATGCAGCCCAATGTATTTCACGCCTTGCATTGAGTTTGCCATACGAATTGCAGGTATAACATCTGCAATATCAATGCCAAATTTATTTTCATTCAATCCGGTGGTAATTTTTGCATGCGTATGAGCATCAACATTGGGATTAACTCTGAAAGCTACATTAGCTACCGTATTCATATCCATAGCTATTTCGTTAATAGCTTCCAATTCTGGAATACTTTCAACATTAAAACTATGAATGCCAATAGTTAGTGCATTTCGTATTTCTTTGTCGCTTTTTCCAACTCCTGCAAACACTATTTGTGAAGGATTAAACCCATTTTCTGCAGCAACCTGTACTTCTCCTCCCGACACACAGTCTGCTCCAAAACCTGTTTGCGAAATAATCTGTAAAATTCGAGGATTCGCATTTGCCTTTACTGCATAGTGTACTACAAAATTAGGTTTATCTTTTACAATCTGCTTAATTGTATCCAATGTATTGCGTAAAAGCGCAAGATCGTAATAATAGAATGGAGTGTCAAGCGATTTGAATCGTTCTAAGGGATAAATCATAGGTAGATAATGCTTTGTTATAGAGATGTGAACTACTGCAAAACTAAAGATTTAGGGATTTTCAAATGCGATTTCATATAAAAAGAGAAGAGTATGCAACATGATGAACTCAAAAGCATCAGTTACATACAGTTCTCTTTATGATGAATAAGTGAAGCTATTTAGTTAAAAAGCTTATCACTCAAGGCGCACAGAGCTTCCTTTTTATCCGTATCTTTTACAAGGAAAGAGATGTTATGGTTACTGCCACCATATGAAATCATACGAACAGGGATTTGATTAAGAGCCTCGGTAACAAGAGTTTCAAAACCTACATTTCCCCAACGTAAATCACCTACCACGCAGATGATACACATATTTTCGTCAATTTCAACCGTACCATATTTCTTTAATTCCTCTGTAATATTGGCAAGGTGAGCATTATTGTCAATAGTTAAGGTAACCCCCACTTCACTGGTTGTAACCATATCCACCGGAGTTTGATTAGTTTCAAATATTTCAAACACTTTGCGTAAGAAGCCGGTAGCTAAAAGCATTCGAGATGAAACAATCTTAATTGAAGTGATATTATCCTTTGCAGCTACGGCTTTGATGGTTCCCTTTTGCATTTTGTTATTGATGATGGTTCCAGGCGCAGACGGATCCATTGTATTTAGCAGTTTTACAGGAACACCGGCATAGCGAGCAGGCTGAATGCAAGTGGGATGAAGAATTTTGGCACCAAAATAGGCCAATTCAGCAGCCTCTTCAAAGTTGAGCTGACGAACAGGTGTTGTGTTAGGCACAAAACGCGGGTCATTGTTGTGCATACCATCAATATCAGTCCATATTTGGATTTCTTCGGCAGCCAATACTGCACCAATGAGGCAGGCAGTATAGTCAGAGCCACCACGTTGCAGGTTATCAATATCACCTACTTTATTGCGACAGATAAAACCTTGAGTAATATAAAGTTCATAACCTGCATTATGTTTCATAATATCTGACAAGTGTTCCTTAATATAAGGCATGTCAGGTTCACCATTGTCATCAGTACGCATATAGTCCAAAGCAGGAATGAGGTTCACTTTAACTCCCAATTCCTTGAGGTAATTAGTAACCATATTCGTACTCATCAATTCACCCTGTGCAAGAATTTCCTTCTCAAGTTTTGCTGAATACTCTTCAGCAGTAAGGTGATGCAAGTGCATGAATATATTCAAAAGCAACTCGCGAGTTTCTTTAACAGTCGATTCCGAAGAGTATAATTCTTCGATATGCTGCAAATAAATGTTACGAAGCTTGTTAATAACATTATTGGCAGCCTCAGGATTGCGCTTTTGAATATAATCAGCAATTTCGACCAATGAATTCGTAGTGCCTGACATTGCTGAAAGAACTACTATTTTTTGTTGTCCGTCATTAATCAACTGACAAACTTCCTTCATTCGCTGTGGTGAACCAACTGAAGTTCCACCAAACTTAAGTATTTTCATAAAGATAAGATGTGTATGCAATATAATAGGGAGCACTGAAACTTCCGAACTTATTGACTGTCTATCCTTTAAATGTGATATTGAAAATAAGTACAGAAAGTACAAACCCCATTGATTTATAAATAATAATGCTGTAAACCGTCAATCAAGCTTGTGGGATGATTAGTTATAGTTTTGCGTAACGTCAACTATCTGTCCATCTTGACATTGGTAAACAATTCCCGGAAATTCGGTCAAAAGGTGAATGTTATGTGTAACCATAATTACGGCAGCACCCTGTTCACGGATATTTTGCAGAATATTCATAATTTGACGACTTGTGTCGGGATCAAGATTTCCAATGGGTTCATCTGCCAAAATAATTTTAGGACGATTGAGCAAAGCACGAGCTATGCAAATGCGCTGCTGTTCACCACCAGACAATTCGTGCGGAAAGTTATTGGCTTTATCTTGCAATCCAACAAGTTCAAGCACTTCATTGATTCTTTCAGCACGCTCTTTCTTTTTCCAACCAGTGGCTTTCAACACGAAATCAAGATTTTCCTGAATTGTACGTTCGTGAAGAAGCTGAAAGTCTTGAAAAATGATGCCCAACTGTTTACGTAATTGAGGTATATGCTTCTTTTTCAAGTTTAAAAGGTCGAAGTCAAGGATACGGGCTTGTCCTTTTTTAACAGGCAATTCGCCATATAAAGCCTTGAGTAACGAACTTTTTCCGCTCCCTACTCTACCGATAATGTACACGAAGTCATTGTTGTCAATTTGGAAGTTCACATTGTTAAGGATAACCTTATCATCGTGTTGAAGTTCGATATTTTGAAGTTCAATGAGCATTGTAAGCTTGTTTTAGATGTTTTATTTGAGTGATAAAAAGACAACAAATGCAATCAGCTAATTGATACAATCAATAAGTAGCTATGTATTATTAGTCAAGTTTAAGAACAGCCAGGAATGCCTTTTGCGGAACCTGAACATTACCAATTTCTTTCATACGCTTTTTACCTCGCTTTTGCTTTTCCAACAGTTTACGTTTACGACTGATGTCACCACCATAACATTTGGCAGTAACGTCTTTTCGTACCTGTTTAACTGTTTCGCGAGCAATAATTTTCGCTCCAATGGCAGCTTGAATTGCGATATCAAATTGTTGTCTTGGGAGCAATTCTTTTAACTTTTCGCACATTCTCCGACCAAAGTAAACAGAGTTATCCACATGAGTCAACGTAGAAAGCGCATCGACAGGTTCACCATTCAAAAGAATATCCAATTTCACCAGTTTTGATGGACGGAATTCTATTGGATGATAATCGAATGACGCATATCCTTTAGAGATACTTTTCAGTTTGTCGTAGAAATCAATAACAATTTCAGCTAACGGCATGTCGTAGTATAACTCCACGCGATCGCCCGAAACATATTCCTGCTTTATCAATTCGCCACGCTTACCCAAACATAGTGTCATGATATTGCCAATATAATCCGTTTTGGTAATGATGGAAGCGCGGATATAAGGTTCCTCGATATGATCTATTTCAGTTTGATCGGGCATTCCGGCCGGATTGTGAACTTCAAGCATATCACCGTGCTTATCGTAGATATTGTAACTTACGTTCGGCACTGTTGTAATGACATTCATGTTGAACTCACGATCAAGGCGTTCCTGAACGATTTCCATGTGCAATAAGCCAAGGAATCCACAACGGAATCCGAATCCTAAGGCAACAGATGATTCAGGCTGGAATGTCAGTGAGGCATCATTAAGTTGAAGTTTTTCAAGGCTGGCTCTCAGTTGCTCAAAATCTTCGGTTTCAATAGGATAAACACCAGCAAACACCATAGGTTTAACCTCTTCGAAACCGGAAATGGCTTTGCTACACGGATTATCAACGCTCGTAATCGTGTCACCCACCTTTACTTCGGTTGCTGTTTTGATACCGCTAACAATATAGCCCACATCACCACAACGAAGTTCCTTACGCGGAGACAGATTCATTTTCAACACACCAACCTCATCCGCATGATACTTCTTACCTGTATTGACAAAAAGCACCTCTTCATCCTTGTGAATAGAACCATTAACTACTTTATAGTAAGCAATAATTCCGCGGAACGGATTGAATACGCTATCGAAAATCAATGCCTGCAAAGGAGCATTTTCATCACCTTGCGGTGCAGGAATTTTTTCAATAACAGCCTTCAGAATGTCTTCGACACCTTCGCCGGTTCGACCAGAAGCACGAATGATGTCTTCGCGTTTGCAACCAAGCAAATCGATAATTTCATCTTCGACTTCCTCAGGCATCGAGTTAACCATATCACACTTGCTCAGCACAGGAATAATCTCTAAGTTATGCTCAATAGCCATGTAAAGGTTTGATATAGTTTGAGCCTGAACACCCTGTGTCGAGTCAACGAGCAGCAGGCAACCTTCACAAGCTGCAATGCTGCGTGAAACCTCGTAAGAAAAGTCCACGTGTCCCGGTGTATCAATCAAATTGAGTTTATAAGTCTCATTGTTCAATTGATATTCCATTTGAATGGCGTGGCTTTTGATAGTGATGCCACGTTCGCGCTCCAAATCCATGTTATCAAGCATTTGCCCCTCTGTTACCTGAATGGTTTTAGTATGTTCAAGCAAGCGGTCGGCTAACGTACTTTTTCCGTGGTCGATGTGCGCAATGATGCAAAAGTTGCGTATATGATTCATTAGTTATGCGTAACTGAATTGGTCTGTTTGTTGATTATTTACAAGCGTGATGATTCGTTTATTTGAGGGCTAGAACTTTTCAGCCTCATCAAAGCTAACGGCTTTATTCAGGTCTTTTTCGCTTAACACCACATCATCACCCTGAATAGGCCATTCGATACCAATTGTCGGATCGTTATAACGGATAGAACACTCCGACTCTGGAGCATAGCGATTATCTACTTTATAAGTAAATACAGCCGTGTCACTTAATACCTGAAAACCGTGAGCAAAACCACGCGGAATAAAAAGTTGACGTTTGTTTTCAGCTGAAAGTTCAACCATGACATATTTGCCATAAGTGGGAGAGTTCTTTCGCAAGTCTACGGCGACATCCACTACGCAACCTTGCAAAACACGAACCAACTTTGCTTGTGAGTCATCACCTTTTTGAAAATGCAAACCACGGAGTACACCTCGTGAGGACATCGATTGATTATCCTGAACAAAGTGTACTTCGTGGCCAATGCCGCGATTAAAATCCTCCTCACGCCATGTTTCCATAAAATAACCGCGCGCGTCTTCAAAAACGCGAGGTTCCAAAATCCATACGTCAGGAATGTCTGTTTTAATATAATTCATAGGAATATGTTCTAAATTAGGGGAAATTATTTATCACAGGAAGAAACTCTGTAGCTGCATTTTGCCTAGCATAGAGTCCCTTCCTGCAGATGATGTCTGTTTAATTATTTGCTTTCAATGCAAACCTTATCATCGCACAGCGTCGCTTGCAATTGTTTATACTCAGGATGTTCCATAATGTAATCACACAAAGCATCTTCGATGTGACGTTGAATAGCACGTTTCAATGAGCGTGCACCATATTGCGCATCAAATCCTTTGTCAACGATAAAGCGTTTGGTTTCGTCAGTCAATGTCAATTCATAGCCATTTGCCATCATACGCTTCATCAGTTCGTTGAGTTCAAGATTAGCAATTTCAAGTGCATTATCCTTGTTCAGCGGATTAAACATGATGATATCGTCAATTCTATTCAAAAATTCTGGAGCAAATTGTTTCTTCAGAACCTTCATCACAATACCTTCTGCCATTTCGCCTGTAAGTTCTCCTTCAACGCGTTCATATCCCACCCCACGGCCAAACTCGCGTAGTTGGCTGGTGCCACTATTTGAGGTAAGCACAATAATCGTATTTCTGAAGTCAACAGTTGTTCCGTTACCATCGGTTAACCGTCCTTCATCCATAACCTGAAGCAAGGTATTGAACACATCTGAATGTGCCTTTTCAATTTCATCCAGCAAGATTACTGAATAGGGATGACGTCTGACACGTTCAGTCAACTGTCCACCCTCTTCATATCCAACATATCCCGGAGGAGCACCTAACAGTCGACTTACACTGTATTTTTCGCCATATTCACTCATATCAATGCGAATCAAAGCATCTTTTGAGCCAAACATCCACTCGGCAAGGCATTTTACCAGATGAGTTTTACCAACGCCGGTAGGACCTACAAACAAGAACGTACCAATCGGTCTGTCATTTCCTTTTAGCCCGATACGACTACGTGTTATAGCACGAGTCAAACGTTCTATGGCCTTATTTTGTGCAATAACATGCTGTCCGAGAGCCTGCTTCATACCCTTCAGTCGTTCATTCTCGTTCGTTGAAACTCGCGACACGGGCACTCCACTCATCATCGACACAACGTCAGCCACGGTATCACCATTCACTTCCGTTGGATGGCTACGCTGTTCGTTCTGCCATCGAACTGTCATATTTTCCAATTCAATTTGCAGTTGCTGAACTTGATCACGCAAGTTAGCTGCCAGTTCGTAATTTTGATTTTGCGCAGCTTGTAATTTGGCTTCTCTCAGCTGTTCTATTTCCTTTTCCTTGTTTTCCAAGTCCTTTGGAATGCCTGTTCCGGCCAAATGCATGCGCGCTCCGGCTTCATCCATGGCATCGATTGCTTTGTCGGGCAAAGCACGATCAGATACATATCTGACAGTCATATCAACGCAGGCTTGAAGGGCATCGTCCGTGTAAGTCACATTGTGATGGTGCTCATATTTTCCTTTGATGTTATGCAGAATCGACAGTGTTTCTTCCGGAGTAGTCGGTTCTAACATTATCTTTTGAAAACGTCTATCTAAAGCCCCATCTTTTTCAATTGTCTTTTTGAATTCAGCAATCGTAGTAGCTCCAATGCATTGTACTTCACCACGCGCTAAAGCCGGCTTCAATATATTTGCTGCATCCAAACTTCCAGGAGCAGATCCGGCACCAATTATGGTGTGTATTTCATCAATAAACAGCACAATTTCAGGATGCGTCTTAAGTTCCTGAATCAATCGGCGCAATCGCTCTTCAAATTGTCCTCTGTATTGAGTTCCTGCTACAATAGATGCCATATCAAGAGCTACGATTCGCTTTCCAATAAGTAATCGTGGTACTCGTTTATGCGCTATACTATCTGCCAATCCCTCTACAATGGCACTTTTACCCACACCGGGTTCACCAATAATAATTGGATTGTTCTTTTTACGGCGACAAAGTATTTGGATAACACGTTGAATTTCCGATTCACGTCCGACAACCGGATCTAACCCACCTTTTAGCGCAATGGCTGTAAGGTCTGTACCGAAGTTATCTGTTATCGGAGTATCGCTTGTTCCTTTTTTATTAGGTTCTTTTTGTCGCGCAGCAGGTTCTCCGCCAGCATGATCGTCATTCGGATATGGCGAATCGTCTTCATCTGGGAATTTATATTCCGATTCAGCTTGCTGAGCATCAGCCTCCTTGAGTAAGGTGTCATAAGTCACCTTATGTGAACAGAGCATAGTTTTGGCATCATTATCACGGTCGTGCAAAATAGCTAATGTCAAAAGCAAATCGCTTTGTCGTTTTCCATTCGCTATTTTATCCTCAAGCACCAGCAACTTCGTTATACGAACACTAATGCTGTCCAAATCGGGTAATGATTCTGCCGACTGAGGTTCATTTACTTCTGCTGATTCAAGTTCGTTGATAAATGCTCTTTCGATTTCCTGTATGAGTGTGTCAACATTCACACCAAGTTGCTTGAGGAGCGCGACGACGATTAAACCTTCGTCAATAACGCTCATCAGCAAGCATAGAGAATTAGCTTTCGATAATTTATATTTTTGAGCTATTTCTCTGCTGTGTTTTAGTAGGCGGGCAGTTCCCGCATGTACTTCGTTATTCATGCTGTCAATGGATTTGTGTGACATAAAGTCATGCAATAAGTATGCCAGTTAGTAGTTACACATCAATCGGTTGAAACCATAGTCGTATAACCTCTGATTGAAAAGCTACTTTTTGTCACATCCAGCTTTAGTTATTGCGTTTAGAATATCCTTACGGATACTTTTCTATATCATTCGCAAAGTTACTCTAAACTATGCATTTCCAAAAGCAAATCGCCAAATAATTTCATATATTGTAGTCATATATGCTATTTGTTTGAAATAATGGATTATGATTTACGCAACACATATTGACTCTGTTAAAATAGCACGAAGCAAGCCTGCCATTCATACATCATATTCCATCTGCACCTTTTCAATTTTGTCAATAACATGAGCACGTGTATAAATCCTAAATAAATACAAAATACAATTGATAACCTTTTCACTGATTTAAGAGCGTAACACACATTACTCAGACCAACTTTATATCATTTCTGAAAGCATTGAATATCAATAATTCCGAATTTCTAAAAACTAGCTCGGAACTAATTTCAACAATCGCGGAATAATTTTATACGATGTGCCAGCCCTTTGAGCAAATCAACCATAAATCTATATTGTTTCGTGATTTGTTTTTAACAAAGATTTAATTTGCATCGAGATAGACTATTAATATTTCCTTGAAGACTTAGGCAATGTACAAAAAACAGGTATGCCAACATTTTTTACCTATAAAAAAAATCCAACCTCTTTTGATGCAGGGGTTGGACTATAACCATTAAATGGTAGCGTATGAACAGAGTTTAATATGTGACTTTAATACCATTGACGAAGCTCACTCAAAGAGGATATAATATGAGTAGGCAAAGTTTCATCGCGCTCTACACTCTCCCACTCTACGCCTTTGAACCAGACAGTTTCGCAACCTATAGAATTCGCTGGCATGATATCTTTTGTATAACTGTCACCTATAACTACACATTCATCAGCTCTGACATTAACAGCCTGAACAGCCAATTTAAAGATATCCGGACTGGGCTTTCTCACTCCTACAACAGCACTTTCTATGATTGTCGGAAAGAAGTCTGATACCCCAAACGACTGTAATATTGCAGAAAGATTTCCGTAAAAATTGGAAACCATTACAAGCGTGTACTTCTTTTGAAACTCCATAAGCAAAGGTATGGCTGAACGTACATGTTCTCGGGCAAAATCGTTACAAAAATTCGCGACTTGTTCTGCCACCTTTGTACGAGGATGGCTATTCTGAAAGGTACATATCTTATTATGTTCCAAATATTCAGTTTCTAACAATACTTTCTTATAAAGCAATGTAAAGAAAGTATCAGTCGTATTGATATAGCAGTGTTTAGCCAAAGCTCGCTCCGCATATACATAAGCTGGCCGAAAATCTTCTTCTGACAAAGTAACCCCACTGTTGAGGAACCCCTCATAAAGAACATAGAACCAATGACGAGCACCAGAATCGAGCGTACCGCCATAATCAAAAAGCATGGCTTTAATCATATTTATCTAAAGATAGAAGTTCAGAATGTTGAAAATGATAAGTAGATGTTGAAGTCGTCTAAACTTTTCTGACGAAGATTTGATTTGGAGATTTATCTCTTCT
>ERZ894240.398-NODE-398-length-46934-cov-87.954116_pt1 | contig 46934 bp, 40 predicted proteins | sample MGYA00380298_ERZ894240 | MGnify/ENA primary metagenome ERZ894240 (study PRJEB32331, sample SAMN06328419) | human gut metagenome | biome: human gut microbiome; feature: stool | host: Homo sapiens | collected 2014-06-27 ... | reverse complement strand
TATGTATTCCTGCCGGTCCTTGGGTGACGGATGAAGATGTGGCTTATATTGTAGAACAGATAAAAGGCTGTTGCTAAAAGTAGTTGTGGAATCTTGCGGATTGAATAAATAGTGGCATCTTTGTAGTAGAAAGGAGAACGAGATATGACAACGAATTTAACAATAGAGTTAGACAATAACTTATTGGAAAGCCTTAACCAATACGCTAAAAGCAGAGGAAGAACTGTATCTGAAATATTAGAGGGACAGTTGCGCAAATTGGTGCAGATTCAATCAAAGAGAAAAACAACTCCGGTTTCTACTAAACTACGTGGAGTTGTAAAGTTGCCTAAGGATTTTGACTATAAAAAGGAGATGGAAGAAAGATATAAGAAAAGCATTGTATTCTGAATTTTCTGATTATGAAGATGCTATACGGCATTATGCTGCGTTACAAGATGCTTCAGTTGAAGGTGTAATAACACGGAATATTAAAGATTATCAGTATTCAGATATTCCAGTGCTGTTACCAACAGAATGCCATAAGTAATATTAAAGTTTGTTGGACTAATAAAGCAAGTGAGCCGCTATCCGGAAATCATTCGGATGGTGGCCTTTTTTGTTTGTGGACAGATCCACTGCCTTCTTATTATTTGCAGGGGGCGGGATAGCTTGGTTATTTTCTATTTTTAAGCTGGAAGATTATAGTTAATATTGGTAGCAATGCAGTTACTTGCAAGCAATGCTCAGAAAAATATTTCATTGTGAACTCTAATAATTTAAAGAATATACCTATTGAATAGAAAAAAACTATAACTTTGTTCTCAATTGATACAATTGTAAAAAATAGCTATTCACGTAATATTTGTAATTTGCATTGATTATTTCGAAAGAAAAAAGAGTGATTAGGCAAAATATTGTATTTTTAATTAATGGTTATGGCTATATTTGAAATTGGTACTAATTTTGACAATGTAGATGTATCACAAGAATTTGTCAATCGAGGAGTAACTTGTATTGGGTGGAATATTTTAGAAGCTCCAGAATTATACAGATATTTAGAAATGTAAAAAACGGCGATGTGATTTTTATTAAATCATTTTCTCTAGAATAGGGAAATAGATAAATAGTTGATCTTGTTGTTTTATAATAATAATATTAAGTAAAAATGATAACAATATGGTTGTAGAATTACAAGTAGGAGATAGTAATTTTATTCATTTAACTCCTTTAAAGGAAATAGACTCTGACAATAATTCAATTTATGTGTTGATTGATCAGGAAAATAAACCGTGGATGAAATTACGGCATAGTGGAAGTAATTTTGTAATATTAGAGAAATCTGAGGAAATAACTGAATCTATCGAAAATTTGGATGCTAAACTAGATCAGCTATTGTTAAAAGTTATAGAATCAGAGCAGTCGGGGACTGAAAATACAGAAACGACCATTGAACCACTAATAGATCCTTATGATCCTGACAAAATAAAAGTGTCTTCGAAACAATTTAGTATAAAGCTCATTAAAGATATGATTGATGGTGGTGATGTTGATTTAAGTCCTGATTTTCAGCGTAATTTTGTGTGGAATAGCGGACAAAAATCTAGGCTTATAGAATCTATACTTCTGAGAATACCGTTGCCAATGTTTTATTTCTCTGAGGATGATGAAGGGAGATTGGTTGTAATTGATGGGTTGCAACGTCTTACAACCATCAATGAATTTATGGATAATAAATTTCCTCTTTGGGGATTGGAATATTTGAATAAAAACTGTGAAGGACGCTATTATAAAGAAGAAGATGGTAAAAAGGGGTTAGATGCAAAATATTTTAGATGGTTTAATTTAACTCAATTATCTAGCAATGTAATAGATCCTTCGTCTCCCACAAAAGTAAAGTATGATATTTTTAGACGAATTAATACAGGTGGAAAACCTCTTAATAATCAAGAAATAAGGAATTGCTTAGCAGGAAAGGGGTTGCGAGAAACACTTAAAAAGATGGTTAATTTACCAGAATTTAAGAGAGCAACAGACCACAGTATTAAGTCTACAAGAATGGACGATCAAGAAGTTGCATTACGGTTTATATTGTTTCATGAGCTTATTAATGAAGATGAGACATTGGATAATTATACTGGCTATATTGAACAATTAATGGATGATATAACAGAACGATTAGTGAAAAAAGAAGAGAAGGATCTTAGTCATTATGTGGACTTATTTTCTAAATCAATGAAAAATGCCTATTATCTATTTGGCTCTCGTTATGCATTTCGCAAAATTCAACTGAAAGATATTGAACCAGGAGCATATAAACAATTAATTAATAAAGCATTATTTGTTAGCTGGTCGGTATTATTGTCAAAATACGATCCTGTATTAATTGAAGAGCGTAATTCTGTTCAAGCTCTATTAATGCCATTGGCTAAAGAAATAACCGAAGACCAACAGTTTTTATATTATTTGTCTTCAGGCACAAATGGTAAAGCTAATGTTAGGTATGCTTTTATGAAAGCTAGCATGATAATTGAAGATTTTTTAAAATGATTGTTTATGAAGTATTTGGAAGTAAAGAATTTTAAATGTTTTCGAGATATTAGATTGCCCATAAATGGATTAACTGTTTTGGCGGGCGCTAATGGAAATGGTAAAAGTTCATCTATTCAAGCACTGTTGTTGTTACGTAGTACTATTGAACGTTGTTCAAAACTGAATATACAGAAACATGAATATGAGAAGACTGAAGAAAAAGGTCTTACTTTTATAGAATTAAATGGTAAATATTGTTTAAATCTTGGTAATTGTGAACATGTAATATCCCATAGTTCAAATAATTCTATAGTTGAATTGGAGTTTTCTGATATGACATCATCTTTTGAAGTAAAATATGATGCGTCAGGTGATTCTTTATATTTGCGTCCATTTGTTGTTTCAAATCGTAAGCGTCCGTTGATTCTTTTTCAACATGAATTTCATTATTTAAATGCAGAAAGATTAGGACCTCGTATTAAGCAAGAAATCAGGTATTTTGATTTTCCCAATACTGGTTTTCAAGGAGAGTATGTTGCACAGTTACTGGGCGATACTGATTTTAGTTATTCGTTTAAAGTTGAAGATTTGCGAAGACATCCTAAGGTGCTAAGTCCAAGACTGGAACAACAAGTAAATGCTTGGCTTAATGAATTAATGCCTGGGGTCTCAGTTTCTTCAAAATATGATAGGTCAACAATGTCAGCGCAAATAACAATGGATAATTTTTTCTCTTCAGGAGGAACAGTTTTACCTCCTAATATTGGATTCGGAATAAGTTATGTGTTGCCAATTATTGTTACAGGATTAATAGCACAAAAGGGAAGTATGATAATTGTTGAAAATCCAGAAGCGCATCTTCACCCTTCTGCACAATCAAAGATTGGTCGCTTTTTGTCAATGGTTGCAGAGTCTGGTGTGAGTGTCATTGTAGAAACACATAGTGATCATGTATTAAATGGGATTCAGATTGCTTGTGCAAAATGTGAAATAAAACCATCAAGTGTTTCTGTTAATTACTTTACTCATAATGAAAACTCAGATCAACCCATTCTTGAAACTATATCTGTTAATGAGAAAGGGGAACTGTCTTACTGGCCTCGAGGCTTTTTTGATCAAACTCAAATAGATTTTGCTGAACTTTTTAGACTACGAAAGCGATGAATAATTTCTATTTATTGAATGAAGCAATTGATTTGGCTGACTTTGTTGCTTTTAAAGAGGGAATGCTAGAGTTGAATGCTATAGAAAAAGAAAATGATGATAATTTTTGGAAGCATGATGATGTATGGAATCTGAGAGTTATTGAAATTTTATTTTCGACTTATGGACAAGAAGAACAAGTTATTTCTCAATTTTTAATGCAAATAACTTCAAAAAATGGAGTCTATTTGGGCGATGAAGAAAGTTTGGATAACTTTTTCCCGAATGAGCTAAATGCCTTTCTTGGAATTGATTTTTCTTTGATTGATTGTATAAGAGGAGAAAAACAAATAATAGATAATAACACTTTTCAACTCATAAAAAAGAATGATTTGTGGAATGTCACCTATCGAAATATGTGGAGTAAGAAAGAGAAATTATTTCCAAATTTAATATTTTGTGAAGATGTAGAAAAACAATTATTACTAATTGGAGATTCTTCTTATTTTAATCAAATCATAGACAGGCTTGTGGTGTTTAATAAAGCTGTCTCTCTATGGAAAGAAGGTTCGTTTAGTTATAAGACCATTAACGCTAATTATTCATTGAGAATTTCTCCAGAATCGGATAAAACAATGAGCAAGTTTGGTAATGAGAGAATATGTAAATTACCAGATGGAAATACTGAATACTTTGAATTACATATAAAAACAGGTGATTTGAGATTTCATTTTTATGCAGATGACTGTGTGAAGAAAGTGTATATTGGATATATTGGACCTCATCTGAATACGATTACGGGGTAACTGTAGTTTCTCTGGCTCTCGGTGTTTGATTTATGATCTGATTCATTGTTACTTATAACTTTTCTCAGAAAAACTGCTCTCACTGCTCCTTTTCCTTCTTTTATTAGAGATTTAATCCTCACCTTTGCATTATCGTTGATCAGCGAAGTGAATTAAAACGGAATTTAAATCTCTAAATGAAAAAAGTAGAATGAGTGTAATTTTTAGAACGGTGGAGAGACCGTCTGACCCTCGGGTTGAGAATTCTCCCAAAAAGTATTTCCCGCAATTAGTAACTTTAGGACAAAGTGTGAATCTGGCATTTATTGCCCAAAAGATGCAGGATCGTTCATCGCTGTCTATCGGTGATATCAGAAGTGTAGTACAGAACTTTGTAGAGAAGTTGAAAGAACAGTTGTTGGAAGGTAAGACGGTGAATATTGCCGGATTGGGCGTATTTATGCTGGCTGCCAAGTCGAAAGGATCGGATAAGGCGGAGGATATTACAGCTAAGAGCGTGGATAGTGTCCGTATCTGCTTCCAAGCCAATAAGGAGTTGAAGATAACCAAGGCTGCTACCCGCGCCGGTGAAAAGTTGGATCTGGTCAGTCTGGACGATTATCTGAAAGGGTTATCGAATGTTCCTACGGGAGGTGGTTCGGATAGTGGTTCGGGAGACAACCCGGGCGGCGGAGGACTGGATGAAAATCCTCTCGGTTAACGAAAACTAATAATTAAAGCTAAAGAAGATTTCTATGAAGAAAACGAGTTGGAATGTGATATTAAAAGTGATTATTGCCGTAGCCACTGCCATTGCAGGTGTAATCGGAGTACAGGCAATGACGCAAGGATAAGAACTGTTTAAAATAAGCCGGAAGTGCATTTGATTTGCACTCCCGGCTATTTTTTAGTAGACTGGAAAGCTACTTTTCAATCCATTTCACTATTTCCTCCGATAACGGATTGGTACTTGAACCATAAGAAGCTACCCATTTTCCGTTTTCATCAATCAGGAATTTATGGAAATTCCAACCGACTTTTGCGTCTTGCACACCATTCTCGCTCTTCTGGGTTAACCATTTATACAAAGGAGCAATGTCTTTTCCCTTTACAGAGATTTTAGCCATCATAGGAAAGGTTACTCCATAATTCAATGTACAAAATTCTTTGATTTCCTCATTACTGCCCGGCTCCTGACTCAGGAAATTATTAGCAGGAAAGCCGATTATTACAAAATTATCCTTTCCATACTTCTCATATAACTCTTCGAGCTTAGCGTATTGCGGAGTAAATCCACATTTGGAAGCGACATTAACTACCAGCACTTTTTTACCTTTAAAGGTGGAAAGTGATATATCTTCTCCGTCAATGGTCTTGACTGTAAAGTCGTAGAAACTCTTTTGCTGTGCCTGAGCAGCTATTGCCATCATTGCCATAAAAATACTTATAATAATTGTTTTCATCTTTATATTCTGTTTATCTATAAAAACAAAACGGAGACTCAAATAGTTTATCATTGAAATAAAAAAAACACTACCTTTGCGCCCCGGTAAAAGATTAGTTTTTTGTAGGTAAAAATAGGAATGAAGAAGAGTCTTATCGCATTAGCATTCGGCACCTTGGGATTAGGGATTGCCGAATTTGTCATGATGGGTATCTTGCCCGATGTGGCTAAAGATTTAGGTATCAGTATCCCTGTTGCGGGGCATTTTATTTCCGCATACGCTTTGGGAGTTTGTGTAGGTGCACCTGTATTGATCTTAGCCCGTAAGCATCCATTAAAACATATTTTACTGGTATTGGTTACCTTGATGATGATAGGAAATACCTGTGCGGCACTGGCACCTAACTACTGGGTATTATTGCTGGCACGCTTTATCTCCGGACTTCCTCATGGTGCATATTTCGGAGTAGCCTCTATTGTGGCGGAAAAGTTGGCTGATAAAGGAAAAGGTTCCGAGGCTGTATCAATAATGATAGCTGGGATGACCATAGCCAATCTGTTCGGAGTTCCACTGGGTACTTCTTTGAGTAATTCCATTTCCTGGCGTGTCACTTTCTTATTGGTAGGTTGTTGGGGTGTGATTATACTTTATTATATCTGGCGTTGGGTGCCTCATGTGGAAGGATTGAAAGATACAGGATTCAAGGGGCAATTCCAATTTCTGAAAACACCGGCTCCCTGGCTGATCTTGGGTGCAACGGCTTTAGGAAACGGAGGTGTTTTCTGCTGGTATAGTTATATCAATCCGTTGTTGACGGAGGTATCCGGATTTACTGCGGAAAGCATTACCGCGCTGATGGTATTGGCGGGCTTTGGTATGGTGGTAGGTAATCTGGTTAGCGGACGGCTTTCCGACCGTTATACTCCCGGGAAAGTGGGGACTACTGTGCAGGCTATGATCTGTATTGTATTGCTGTTGATATTCTTCTTGTCTCCTTACCCGTGGTTATCTGCATTGCTGATGTGTCTTTGTACGGCCGGTCTGTTTGCGGTTTCCAGTCCGGAACAGGTGCTGATAATCCGTGTGGCAAAAGGGGGAGAGATGTTGGGAGCAGCCTGTGTACAGGTAGCATTCAATCTCGGAAATGCTATTGGAGCCTATGTGGGAGGATTAGCCATTAGTGGTGGATACCGTTATCCGGCACTGGCTGGAGTGCCTTTCGCTATGGTAGGTTTTATCCTGTTTCTGACCTTCTACAAGAAATATCAGGCGAAATATTAAAACATTTCAATATCTTTTCGTATTTTTGTCCGCAAGTATTAACTAAACGAAACGAATTATGAAAACTTTGAATGTTGGAAAAATACTTTTTTTACTGATGATTGTCATGGGGGTGTCATCATGTGGTGATGAGTATTACACTGACGATTATTTGAGAAACAGTGATGAAAAACTATGCGCAAAAAAATGGGTGGAAGAATACACAACAGAGAACAAAGACGGTGTTGAAGTGTTATGTAGTCATCAATTAAAATTTGCTAAGGCTGATTATTCTGGTCAAGAGATTTGGGAATATTATCGTAGTGGAGAAAGTCGCCCTTATGAAACAACTTCACGTACTTTTACGTGGAAATGGATAGATAAGACAATGGAGGGTTTGATTTTGAACTATGGTGCCGGTGAAATAAAGTACTTTGATAATGTATGGGTACGTGAGAACTATTTATCCGGCAAATTGAATGGAATGATTGTGATGATGGTAGGTACTAATTTTTAATAATAATGCCTTATGAAACGCTTAATTTATAAGCTATTTTTTCTTTCAGTCCTTTTCATTGGGCTTACAGCTTGTGATGATCAGGAAGAGACTGAATACAATTTACCAGGTGAGTGGTATACTTCTGAAGAGATTGATTTTGGAGCGTACACTTGGGGGAGAGGAACAGTCATGACATTTAATGAGCGATATCAAGGTACTATTGGCTCAAAAGGTGACCCGAACTATCTTATTTTTAGATGGTACTGGGTTGAAGGAGTGTATAATTTGATGGAATTGGAATTTTTGGATGACGGTAGTATGGCTTATATTTGGGGAGCTCAGGCTGATGCCAATACTTTTAGCGGCACTTGGTATAATAGTTGGAGGGAATACAAGGACGATATGAATGGGCAAAGCTTTTATATGCGTCGTGTTCGATAAATTATATTTTATTACATAAAAAACGCAGATTGATGAGAGTAAAACTTTTCAATCTGCGTTTTTTTATATTATTTCTTCAGAAATAACTTCTTGAATTCATTCGGATAAGGCGTTTCAAACTTCATCAACTCTCCTGTAACCGGATGGTAGAAACAAAGCTTGAAAGCATGAAGGGCCAAGCGTCCAATGGGGTTTACGTCTTCTATTCCGTAGCGGCCATCACCAATAATAGGATGCCCTAAGTCCTGCATGTGCACACGAATTTGGTTCTTACGACCGGTCTCAAGATCCAACTCTACAAGAGAATAACCGTTGGCACGCTTAATTGTGCGATAGTGTGTGATTGCTTTCTGCCCTCCGTCATCTGTTGGACTGGAATAAACATAAAGCGTACGATCAGTAAGCCAGGATATGACACAACCTGCATTCTTTTCCATTTCTCCTGTGACTACGGCTACATAGCGACGGTCGGTTACAATCTCATGCCAGTTGTCGCGCAATGTGCGCTGCGTTTTTTCATCCTTTGCAAACATCATCAGTCCGGAAGTGTCACGATCGAGGCGATGAACGATGTACACGCTGCTACCACGTCCATTAGAGCGTTGAACATATTCATTTAGAATATGATATGCTGTACGTTCCTTCTGGCGTTCACTGCTGACTGACAGCAGGCCTTGCATCTTTTCCACCACTATGATATATGCATCCTCATATACAATCTTCAGCAGGTTGTTATGGAATTCTTTCTTGCCTTTATCACGACTGATTTGTACTTTCATACCCGGTTTTAACGGGAAATTATATTGAGTGGTTATCACACTGTCTACGAATACCACTCGCTTGCTGAGCAATGATTTTAGTTTGGTACGGCTGGCATCCGGCATCTTGGTTGCCAGAAACTCCATAAGTTCCATCGGTTCGTTTACTGTGTAGTCCGTATATTGGGTGCGGGCTCTCGCCACTATTTTTCCTCTTGCCACGTTGATAGTGATTAATGGTTAGTGATTAATGATAAAATTCTCAGTCTTCATTTCTTAATTCCAGAAGCACTACGTTTTCTACGTGGTGGGTGTGGGGGAACATATCTACCGGTTGTATGGCTTTTACTTTATATTTTACGTCGAGCAGTTGCAGGTCGCGTGCCTGTGTGGCAGGATTGCAACTTACATATACGATACGTTTCGGTTCGGCAAACAGGATAACATCTACCACATCCTGATGCATTCCTGCACGCGGAGGATCGGTAATGATAACATCCGGGCGACCATATTGGTTGATAAAATCCTGAGTCAGCATGTCTTTCATATCACCGGCAAAGAATAATGTATTCTTAATCCCGTTGATTTCTGCATTTACCTTTGCATCTTCGATAGCTTCGGGTACATATTCGATACCAATAACCTGGCGGGCTTGTTTGGAAACAAAGTTGGCAATGGTTCCTGTACCTGTATAAAGGTCGTAAACCAACTCCTTACCGGTCAGTCCGGCGAAGTTGCGTGCTATCTTATAAAGATTGTATGCTTGTTCGGAGTTTGTCTGATAGAATGATTTAGGACCTATTTTGAAGCGTAATCCTTCCATCTCTTCGAAGATGTGATCTTTCCCCTTGAAAGTGTACACATCCAGGTCGGTAATGGTATCATTACGCTTATTATTAATAATGTATAGGAGAGAGGTAATTTCAGGGAATGTATCTGATACATATTGCAGGAGTTGCTTGAATAATCTCAATTCTTCTCCCTCTTCTTCTATTTTAGCTATGAGGATAACCATTAATTCTCCGGTGGTAGATGTGCGGATGATCATGTTGCGCAACATGCCTTCCTGTGTGCGGAGGTTGATGAAGGAATAATTGTGTTCGTAAGCATAATCACGTACGGCATTGCGGATACGGTTGGATATGTCATCTTGCAACCAGCACTTCTCTATAGCCAGTACTTTATCGAAAGCGTTGGGGATATGGAAACCTACGGCATTCATCTGTTCGTATACCACATTCTGTTTTATTTCTTCTTCCGTCAACCAACGTTTGTTAGAAAAAGTGTACTCCAGTTTATTTCTGTAGAATTGTGTTTTCTCTGAACCGAGGATTGGAGAAATTTCCGGAAGTTCGATTTTTCCGATGCGGGTAAGGTTGTCCGTTACTTGTTTTTGCTTGTACTTGATTTGCTCGGAATAGGGAAGAACTTGCCATTTGCAACCGCCACATACGCCATAATGTTGGCAAAATGGGACAGCTCTTTCACGAGAATATTCGTGGAACTTCACTGCTACAGCTTCAGCATAATGATGCTTTTTTCTCTTAATTTGCAGGTCTACTACATCTCCGGGAACGACATAAGGTACGAAAATAACCAAATCATTAACCTTTGCGATGGCTTTTCCTTCGGCAGCCACATCCGTTATTGTCACTTTCTCCAGTAGAGGAAGCTCTTTTCTATTTCTTGCCACTTTTACACCAGTCTAATAAATTATTCTGCAAAAATAGACATTTTTTCGGGAATTCTCTCTATGAAGTGAAATATTAAAGATTGCAATGTCGAAATTGCATTTTGATAGAAAGTTTTTTCTCAAAAAGTTTTCTAGTATGCGAAATATACTTAGATTTGCGAACAGAAAAAAATCACAATTGAGAAACTTAAATTTATATTATGGACAAAAAAAGAGTTTATACCTTTGGTAATGGTCAGGCAGAAGGAAAGGCTGACATGAAGAATCTTTTGGGGGGTAAAGGCGCTAACCTTGCCGAGATGAACCTTATTGGGGTTCCGGTTCCTCCCGGTTTTACAATCACGACTGAGGTTTGTACCGAATATAATGAGATGGGGCAGGAAAAAGTGGTTGCCCTGTTGAAAGGCGAAGTAGAAAGCGCCATAGCAAGAGTGGAAGAATTGATGTCTTCTAAGTTCGGTGATATAGAAAATCCCTTACTGGTTTCAGTACGTTCCGGTGCTCGCGCTTCCATGCCGGGTATGATGGACACAATCCTTAATCTGGGTCTGAACGATGAAGTGGTAGAAGGATTGACACGTAAAACTGGCAATGCCCGTTTTGCATGGGACTCTTACCGTCGTTTCGTACAGATGTATGGTGACGTGGTTTTGGGTATGAAGCCAACTAATAAGGAGGATATCGATCCGTTCGAAGCTATCATTGAAGAAGTGAAGCATGCGAAAGGTGTGAAGCTGGATAACGAATTGGAAGTGGAAGACCTCAAAGAATTGGTGAAGAAGTTTAAAGCTGCCGTGAAGGAGCAAACCGGAAAAGATTTCCCGGCTTGTGCTTATGAGCAGTTGTGGGGTGCTGTTTGCGCAGTATTTAACTCCTGGATGAACGAACGTGCTATTCTGTATCGTAAGATGGAAAGTATACCCGATGAGTGGGGTACAGCTGTCAACGTACAGGCAATGGTATTCGGTAATATGGGCGAAACTTCAGCTACAGGTGTTTGCTTCAGCCGCGATGCCGGTACGGGTGAAGACTTGTTTAATGGTGAATACCTGATCAACGCACAGGGTGAAGACGTTGTGGCAGGTATCCGTACTCCGCAACAGATTACAAAGGTCGGTTCGCAACGCTGGGCAGAACTTGCAGGCGTTAGCGAAGAAGAGCGTGCAGCAAAATATCCGTCCATGGAAGAGGCTATGCCGGAAATCTACAAGGAGCTGGATATGCTGCAAACTAAATTGGAAAACCACTATAAGGATATGCAGGATATGGAGTTTACTGTGCAGGAAGGTAAGCTTTGGTTCCTCCAGACGCGTAACGGTAAACGTACCGGTGCAGCTATGGTGAAGATTGCAATGGATCTGCTGCATCAGGGTATGATTGATGAAAAAACAGCTTTGATGCGCTGTGAACCCAATAAATTGGATGAATTGCTTCATCCTGTATTTGATAAGACTGCTTTGAAACAAGCTAAAGTTCTGACTCGCGGTCTTCCTGCATCTCCGGGTGCTGCTACTGGACAAATTGTGTTCTTTGCAGATGATGCTGCAGAATGGCATGCTGCCGGTAAGCGTATTATAATGGTACGTATCGAAACTTCTCCCGAAGACTTGGCCGGTATGGCAGTTGCAGAAGGTATTCTTACTGCCCGTGGTGGTATGACGTCTCATGCAGCAGTAGTGGCCCGTGGTATGGGTAAGTGTTGTGTGTCGGGTGCCGGTGCTTTGAATATTGATTATAAGGCTCGTACGGTAGAAATAGATGGCGTTCTGCTGAAAGAAGGCGATTATATTTCATTGAATGGTAGTACAGGTGTGGTTTATAAAGGTCAGGTAGAAACGAAGGCGGCTGAACTTTCAGGAGATTTCGCAGAACTGATGGATCTAGCTGATAAGTATACGAAACTCCAGGTTCGTACCAATGCGGATACTCCTCATGATGCTGCTGTGGCTCGCAACTTTGGTGCTATTGGTATCGGTCTTTGCCGTACGGAACACATGTTCTTTGAAGGTGAAAAGATTAAGGCTATGCGTGAGATGATTCTTGCGGAAGATGCAGAAGGACGTCGCAAAGCGTTGGCTAAGATATTGCCCTACCAGCAAGCTGACTTTAAGGGCATCTTCCAGGCTATGGAAGGTTGTCCGGTAACTGTTCGTCTGCTTGATCCTCCTTTGCATGAGTTCGTGCCTCACGATTTGAAAGGTCAGCAGGAAATGGCGGATGCTATGGGGGTTAGCCTGCATTATATCCAGCAACGTGTAGAATCGCTTTGCGAACATAACCCGATGTTGGGACACCGTGGATGCCGTTTGGGTAATACATATCCTGAGATTACTCAGATGCAGACGCGTGCTATCCTTGGTGCTGCTTTGGAACTGAAGAAGGAAGGCGTGGAAACACATCCGGAGATCATGGTTCCGCTGACTGGTATCTTGTATGAGTTCAAAGAGCAGGAAAAGGTGATTCGTGAAGAAGCTGCTGCACTTTTCGCTGAAGTGGGTGACAGTATTGACTTTAAAGTGGGTACAATGATTGAAATTCCTCGTGCTGCCTTGACTGCCGACCGTATTGCTTCTTCTGCTGAATTCTTCTCGTTCGGTACGAATGACTTGACACAGATGACATTCGGTTATTCACGTGATGATATCGCTTCCTTCCTCCCGGTTTATCTGGAAAAGAAAATCTTGAAAGTAGACCCGTTCCAGGTTCTCGATCAGAACGGTGTGGGACAGCTGGTACGTATGGCTACTGAAAAAGGTCGTGCTATTCGTCCGGATTTGAAGTGCGGTATCTGTGGTGAACATGGTGGTGAGCCTTCTTCTGTGAAGTTCTGTCACAAAGTTGGTTTGAATTATGTGAGCTGTTCTCCGTTCAGAGTGCCCATAGCACGGTTGGCTGCGGCGCAGGCGGCTATTGAAGATCTGAAATAACGGAATAATAACCCGTAAATAATTGATAATAGGCTATATAACCCTTTTGAAAGGGTTGTATGGCCTATTTTGTTTTATGTGCGAAATGCACGAAAAATATGCTTAATAGTTGGTAGTGTTTAGAAACTGTTTCGTATTTTTGTGCATGAGTTTAGAGCATGTTTAGAATGCGTATTAAACTGTAAATCAATATAATTATGGCAACTTTTAAAACTTGTGTTCAGAAACAGAGAAGAGATGGCTTCTATCCGGTGTATATTCGAGTGACTCATAACCGGAAGTCTGCCTATATCAAAACCGACAAATTGATAGATTCTAAAGGATTGAGTACTGCTGGTGATGTGAAAGATACTTTTGTCCTGAAGTACTGTATTGATAAGATAACGGAATTTATTGATCGCCTTAACAAGGTTGATACGGAGAAGTGGACTATTAATGATGTAGTAGACTTTCTCCAGCAGATAGATGAAGATATTTGCTTTTCAGATTATGCTCGCAAATATAAATTTGAGATGGCTAAGAATGGACAAGAGCGAAATGCCCGGAACTATGAATTAGCTTATCAGCATTTAGAACGTTATGCTGGAACAAATAAGTTAATGTTTTCTCGATTCACAACTAATTTTGTTGATGGATGGATTCAATCTTTGATGTCAAGTGCGAGAGCTAAAGAGATGTATCCTGTTTGTATTCGACAAATATTTAAAGCTGCCATACTTGAATATAATGATTATGACCGTGGCCTTATAAGGATAAAAACAAATCCATGGTTAAAGGTGAAAATACCTGCTGCTGATGTGCCTGAAAAACGTGCGATTGATCCTGAAAAGGTCAGAGAGTTCTTTTCTGCCGCAATACCAGAAAGCAACTATAAGTTATCTGTACCAGAGCTTGGTAGAGATGTAGCAATGATGATAATGTGCCTTGCAGGCATTAATACTGTTGATTTGTATCATTTAAAAAAGGAAGATTTGAAAGATGGTATTATACACTATAATAGACGTAAAACAATGAAGTTCCGTCGTGATCATGCTCATCTTGAAATTAAACTTCCTGATATATTAATGCCGCTTTTTAATAAGTACAAGGCTGGGCAGGATAGTCCCTATTTACTCATGTTTGCGGAGAGATATAGTAGTGAGGACAGTTTTAATGCCAATGTGAATATTGGGATAAAAATTCTATGTGAGAAGAGTCTGGGAATGCAAAAGAGTGAACTGTATTGCTGTTATACTTTCCGTCATACGTGGGGAACTATAGCACAAAATAATTGTGGCGCAACTCTGGAAGAAGTAGGCTTTGCTATGAATCATTCGTCTGCCCACAAGGTGACACAAGGATATATCAAACCAGACTATACTCCTGTTTCTGTTCTAAATCAGAAAGTAATTGATTTCCTCTTTTTCTGTGCACCAGAAGAAAAGAAGAAAGAAGAGAGTGATGGCATGGAACTGAGAATTTCTCCTAAATATCAGGTTAGGGGAGAAGCTTTCTTCCGTGGAAGAAAAATAGCCTCACTTTGTGATATAGGGTTTAATAATAAAGAAGAAGTTATCGCTTCATTAGTTGGGCAACTCCCTGATGATATTCCGAATAGATGTATGGTGCAGTTCCGGGTAGAGAATGTGGATAAGGACCAAGTAGCTATTTATGAAAGAATGAAAGGGAAAGGTTTCTGATAGAATAGGGGAGGCTTATTTCGCCGCCCCTTCAATATTTTACGTACCCCTTTGCAATTCTAAACTAGTGGACTACTTTTCAATTATTATCTGGTATACTTTTTGATTATAATCTTCTTAAATTCCAGATTGTTTTTGTTGCAAAGACTAATTATAGCATGGAAAAGGTAAAGCCAGCTTATTGAGTCTTGATATTTCTATTAATAATGTCCATATACAGATAATACAAGCACTACTACCACATCGTCTTTGATACGATAAACAATTCGATGCTCATTATTGATCCTCCGTGACCAAGTTTCCTCTTTGTAATGCTTCAGTATTTCAATCTGCCCGGTACCAGTAGAAGGATGTTGCCTCAATTCCAAAAGAAGTTTCTCAAGCTTCTTTAATAATGGCTTGTTACCACTTTTCTTATGCCTTTGAATATCATCCAGCGCTTCTTGCGTAAACTGCAATTCATATTCAATCATAAACCAAGCAATTTTTTAAGGTCATCATTAGTTGATACTTTCAATACGTTACCTTCTTTGGCCTGCTGGATAGAACGATCTATTTTTTCGTAGAATTCTTCCTCTGTCATGCAAATATCACTATTTGTTACAGGAACAAGCTTATAAGAACGATCTTTCCCTCTCTGAACAATTACCTGTTCTCCATTGTCAACGGAATCGAAATATTTCTTTTGGTTATCTCTGAATTCTCTACTACTTACTATTAACATGGCTGTATGTTTTTTAATTTGATACAAAGATAGTGCTTTTTTTTGATGTGTACGAATTTGGTACACAAAATTATTGATATTTAGGCAACGAAAAAGAGTAATTTTCGATTTAAAAGGTTTAGACTACCTCGTTTTTAATTTAGTACTATTATTGTTGATTCATCGAATTGCAAGCAATAATTGTTTGCTGTATTAAGCTGTAGCTATCTCCTTTCTTTTCACCTTCTTCTCCATCATTGGACATTTTGCCAAAAAAATCAGAGATTACCTTAATTGTGTTGTTGACCTTATTAAGGTCTGTTTCATCTTTTACAAGGTCTATTGCCTTTTTAACAGCTTCTTCGGCAAGCTCATTCATCTTGGCATAGTGTTTATTTATAAAATTGGTCTTCACTCTTGCCAGATTCAATTCTACACTTTCGGCTATTATCTGTACCTTATTGGTATTATCAATATCACTCATGTACCGGGCAGACCAATTATGTAGGGAAGATATGGAAACACCTGTTTGAGCGGCTGTGAGGTAATGATTAAAGTTGTTTTCCTTCAATAGTCTTACAGCCTGTATCTTTTCTTCTTCGGTGTATGAGTTCTTCTTTTTCTTTGTGAGTTTCTTCATGTGAATTGTAATTGTTTAAGTAATAGTTTAATAAAAACACAAATATAATTGTAATACAGCATATTATTGTTGTAAAAATGCAACTATAATATGGCGATAAATCCTTTTTTTTGCTCTTAAAAAAATAGCTATTATGATAGGAACTGCAATTGGAATAGGCGCCAGTTTGATTGGCGGAGTAATGGGAGCAAGTAAGGCGGCAAAAGCAGCCAATGCCCAACAGCAGATGCTTAACCAACAGCGTAATAAGAATGAGGCTTGGTATAACCGTAACTACTACCAGAACTACTTAGATAGTAAAGAGGCCCAGTCTGCTATAAAGAGAGTGGAAGATACATTGCGTCGTAGAAATCAAGAAGCACAAGCAACTGCCGCTGTTACAGGTGGTACTCCGGAGGCTGTGCTTGCTCAACAGGAAAATGATCAGAAGATGATGGGAGAAGTCGTTGGAAATCTTGCTACTCGTGGTGATGCGATAAAGAGGCAGGTCGATGCTCAGAATCAGGCCAACGAGAATGCATTAATGCAGCAACAGATGGCTCAGCTACAGGCAAATGAAGCGGGTGGTACGCAGTTATTGGGTAACAGTGGATCATTAATTAGCTCAGCTCTGAGCTTATTGGATAAGAAAGGGTAAACGTATGGCATTACTGGAATATCTTAATAAGCCGGTTCCTGCTCCTGCTTCAATAAATGAGGCTGTATCTCCGGCAGTACCTGAAGGGCATACGGTTTCTGAAATAAGACCGGCTATTGCTCCAGCTACTCCTGAACCCAATTATGCTGATGCGATTGGACAGAAAGGTCTTTATGGCTTTTTCAAGGACTTCTACCAGAAGCCGGATCTTGAAAAGGAAGAGAAGATTACTCGACGGGAACGTGCTCTTTCTTTGTTGGGTGACATTGCAAATTTGGGTGGTCAAATGTTCGCTTCTTCAAAGGGGGCCCGGCAATTCGCTCCGATAAATTCGCAGGTGCCTAAATATAACGAACGGTTACAACGTCTTCGGGATGCCAAGCGGGCAAATGATGCAGATTTTCAGAACAAGTCTCTTTCTGCCATTCTTAAGGACTATGATAATAAACGAGCGGAGGACTTGTATATACGTCAACAAGAGGCTGCAAAGGAAGCTACAGAGTTAAAATATAACCGTGATTTGACCTTAAAATATATAGATCAGGCATTCAAAATAGGAATGTTGGACGCTAAAGGAAAACAGACCTTAGAGCAGCAAGCAATAAAGGCTAAGGATGCGAAAGAGCTTGCTGCACTCAACCATAAGTATAGATTAAGCGAGATCAAGACTAAAGACAATAGCAATAGTTCAAAGATTGTGGATAGTGCTATTGGAGGTGATGGTAATGTCTATACTCGGAATACAAGGCTTACGGATAATGAGGCTATGCAGATAGTGCAGAGTTCCGGTTTAAATGGTGGGGATTTAGATGCATTTACATCTGGCGTTAAAGTGGATGCATCAGGTAAACCTGTGCCTGGGACTGGCAAGGTCGACTGGAGAGCCGCTGCTGCTTATGCTCTTCAAAATGGCATGGTGTCGGAAGAAGAATTAAAGGGCAGAGGATTTAAGTTAGGAGGGGCAACAGATAAAAAGGAAGTTGCTCCGTGGGTTAGTAACAATCAATCATCCAATAATAAAGCACCATGGCTGAAATAAATATGAATGAAAATCGTAAGTGGCTTTATGATACACTTACGAACAAAGGCGTTCAAATGGGCGCCTATGAGGATTTTGATAAGAATGTAGATGCTAATAAAGACTGGCTCTATAATACTGCGAAAAGTAAAGGTGTAGATATTGGGGATTATGACGCTTTTGACAAAGCTATGAGTAATAGTCAGATACCTGCTGTTCCTCATCCTGAACAACAACAATTGCAACAGCTACAGCCACGTCCGAAATCTCCATACGTTGAGGGTAAAGGCGAGGATACAATGATATTTGGTGTCCCTTATACAGATTACCAACAGATGTCGCCTGAAGAACAATCCAAACAATACAGTGCCGCAATAGAGAAAAGAAAGAATGATGAAAAGAATTTCTTTTCGAATTACATCACTGGCCAGCTGGGTGAGATCGACAGTGAATTGAATAAAGAGAGAGAGCCGGTAGCTATGCCTGCCGGTTCCGCTTTCATCCCTTCTTCTGCCGTTGGTGCCGCACAAAGGTTTGGTAATGGTGATACCAAAGAGACGCAGGACCGTTATACATCGCTCCATGCGGCAAAGAACTTACTTGATGATGCTAATAAGCTTGTAGAAGAATCTAAGAAAGGCGATACGGGCTTTTTCTCTTCACTTGGTAGAGGTTTCAAAGATAGGTTTATGGATACAGACAACTGGACCATGGGACTTACAGATACGGCATATTCCGGTTTACTCAGAAAGGCGATTGAGAAAGAAGAGAGTGGGGAAGAACTCTCCCCGGAAGAATCGAAGTTACTTGACGCTGCGGCCGTAAACATGGCTACACAGGCTTACTTTTCTTCCGATATGAGTAGAGGCTATAAAGCCGGTAGCACGACGGCTCAAAGTATTCCTTTTATGTTGGAGTTTGCTATTAATCCAGTTTCTTCTTCCGGCAATGCATTAGCAAAAGGTTTGCTGAAACATGGTTTGAAACGCTTTGGCCGTGCAGCAACAAGTAATGCGGCAAAGGTTGCGGGCCGATTGGTTGGTGATGCTGCAGCCGCTGCTGGGATGACAGCTACTTCAAGTATAGGTCGCGTAGCTTCTGGAACCAACGAACGGATGATTGGTGATGTTCAGGCGACAGTAGAAGATGGTGAGATTAAGTATGCAGGCCGTGAGAATGGCATGGAGGTTGGCGAGGCCTTGGGTAAATCTGCTGTCTCTAATTTTCTCGAAAATCAGTCGGAAATGGTCTTTAATGCGTTCGCCGGTGGTGGCAAAATGGCGAAAGAAGCATTGAGTAAATTTGTCCCTGGCCTTTCAAAGCTATCTAATGGTGAGATTGTGCAGTTCATTAGTAAGATAAAGAATAATCCTACTATAAAGAATGTTGCTAATCGTACACAGTTTCACGGGTTACTTGGTGAATATGTTGAAGAAGTGTACAACAACTTTGCCAATATTCCACTGGGAGAGATGACTGTTGAACAGGCTACAGACTTAGACAATAACATTGATACATTCCTGGGACTAGCACCGACATCTGCGGCCTTTGGTCTGCTGGGGCTTAGTGGGATGGCACGTGAGAAATATATTGCTCAGAGGAATATACATAGATTTAGAAAAAAATTAAGCGAGGAAGACAAAGCTTTGTTCGATGAATTGCGGCAAGTAATAAATGCCAGTGATAAAGAAACTACCAAAGCTTTTATTAAGAGAACGCTTGCAGATAAAAACTTAACTCCGGAAGAAAAAAAGGAGCGTGTTTTTGCCGTACAGGATATGCAGGAAGAGAAGGTGCTTGAAGATGTACAGAATGAAGATGCTATTGCTGGTATTACTCCCGAAGATATTGAAGCCAACAAAGTTGATATCTATCGTGATTATAAGCGGGCAGAAAGAAAAGTAAATAGCCTTTTACCTGAAGAACTTACTTCTCAGTTGGATGCAGTATCAGACCTTGGGCAGTTTGCATCGGCCAATAACCTGAATGAACAACAGGTTTCAGCTTTGGCAGATTATCTTCCGGCAAAAGAGATGTTCTCGCAGTACGTCGGTCATACTAACAATAGAAAGGAAGAAGCAAAGATGCAAGCTCGCGAACAGGCAATGGCCGACATCGAAAGGATCAGTAATCCGGAAACAGGTCTTGTTGTTCAGGCTAAACATAAGTTTGTCGATAATCCTGTTTATCTTGTGGGTGGTAATCTGTCATTTGGTGAGGATGGCTTTCTGGACCGGGACAGTTCAAGCGAGACTATTTATTATGTAGATGAAACCGGCGAGCGAAAGATGGCGCAAGCTGAGGATTTTGATAGCGTTCTGTCAGAGGTTCCTATTGATGATATGATTGTTCAGGCTGAGGCTAATGCTGAACAAGATTTCATCGCTAACGAAGAAGAAAGCCTCCGTTCTCCTGATATTCCTGCACCTGTTCGTGGAGAAACTGTTATGATAGATGGCAGCCGCTATCTAATAGAGGGTGATAATATGGATGATCCAGGTCTAAGTGTAATGGCCATAAAGCTTAATGATACTGGTGAAATTGATATTGAGAATGGAGATGAACGCCCGATTAGTGTTGATGATTATTATAGTCTGAAAGAGTCTGAATTGTGGCAAAATGATATTGTCCCGGCCTCTTTGCAAGAAGAAACCCAGCAAACGGAAGAGACGCCATTGGAAGCTGAAGCAATTCAAGAAGAAACGGAGCAAGCGCCTGTTCCTATAGAGGAAGAATCAGTCCAGGAAGAAACACCTGAACAAAGATTGCAAAAGGTTCTCGAAACCCTTCCTAAAAAGAAAGACGGAAGCATTGATTATAAAAGTATGACACCACAGCAACAGTTTGACTATACCAGTGCTGCGGAGTCTCCCCAGGTAGCTATTGAGGATTTAAGGGGAGATGTTGCTGCAAAGAATGAAGAACTTGAAAAAATCAATGCTCGTCTGGCAAAGGCAATCGGAAGTGAACGTGTTGAGCTGCGGGATATTATACGATCTAAAAAGAAAGAGTTGGACGATTTGAAGACTTTCTTCCAGAGTGTTGAACCTACACAGTCTGTTACTTCTGAAAGTAATAAGGATGAAGAGGTCCAGGTTCCGGAAGATGTGCGTACCGATGAAGATTATATTAGTTGGGTTGCTGATAACTCAGATGATGCCAACGAGGTTCTTGATGCTTATTCTGCCGCTAAGGATCTGGCCAGCCATGAACAGACTTTGAAACCGTGGCAGCGTGAGTTACTTGGTAGAAAAGTTAGTACTTCTTCTTTTAATCGCTTTGGTGATCGTAATCAGATAACCGGTGCTTTAGCGAAAGGTTGGCTAAGAAAAGACGGCCAAGAAATAGATGCTATTGCTCAGGAACTAAGTGAAAATGGGGTAGATGTGACCGAACAGGATATAGTAGACTTCATGCTTACCAATCCTTCGAATCATGTCAGCCAAGTGTCTAACACAATGCGTTCTTTGTCCTCCAAGTTCAGTGAGATAGCCACAAAAGAAATGGGCATTCCTGTTGGTGGTCCGGAAAGTAATACAGGCCGATTGTACATCCAACTGAAAGAGGCAGATCAGAAAATAGATAAATTGACAGACCAACAGAAGAATGAAGTCCAGGAGGCATTGACTGCTGATATGGATGCTTCTGATACGCAGCGCACTGATAGCTATTATGAGGCTTTAGGTGATTATGTTCAGCAATATGATCAGTTCCGCAATGAGTTTGATGAAGAGGGCGCAGACGAAGCTATAATTCAATCTATGGAAGAGAATAACCCGGAACTGTATCATGGTGGCTTCACTGCTGCTGAATTAGATGATATTTACTCACAAATTGAAAATAATAATGGAACAGAAGGACAGGCAGAGGATAGCCGAGAAAATCAATCTCCGTTATCTGGAGAAGAAGTTGAGCAACACGAAGAATCCGGAGCACCGGAAGTTGCTGCAACAGAGAATAGAGAAAGTGAAGAGCAGAATAACGGAGTTGTCTCCAATGAACAATTCGAAATCGTAAAAGAGCAGAAACAAGTAAATATAGAACAACCTACAATAAATGATTTGTCTGTTGTAGAACCATCTTCCTCAATTCAGGAAAATGGTAATAATGCTTTGAATTCTGAGGACAATTCTGTACCTTTGCAAGGTGACAATCAAAAAGTTAACAAAAATGACGAAGTATCTCAATCAATTCCACAAGGAGAGCACGGAACGTTGCCTGAAATATCTGGCGAACAGGAAGAACCGGTCTATCAATTACGACGAAGAATTGAAGAGGCATCAAGAAATGCATCGGAAAGCGAAAGAGGCAGAGGCCGCCAGCAAGAAGTAAATCAAATGATCGAGACACAGGCCAAAGAAAACGGCTTGTGGACTCCTATACAAAATCTTTCCCACCTCGGTACACCATTCCTTAGTGGAAATGAAAATGATACTTATTTAGATAGAGAAAACGCTGCTGTTTACAAGACGAATAACTTGGTGAACAGTAAGAACCTTCCAGAATTATTCAAACGTATTGACCTTCATAACGAGCTTTTCCCGCAGACCAAATATGAATTAGTTGGCTTTACTGGTTTCGGTAATGGAGGTACTATCTATCCAATATATAAACAAGAATATATAGATAATGCAGAGTTTGCCACTCCTGAAGAGATTGGTGCCTATATGCAAGATCTTGGCTTCAATAAAGCCGGTGAAGCTGAATATTCAAATGGAGACATTACCATATCAGATTTGTACCCACGTAATGTATTGAAAGATACAGAAGGTGATATTTATGTCATTGACGCTGATTTCAAACGTAATATTCTCACCCCGAAAGAAAATAATCCGGCGCAATTTACTTCTCCCCAATTAGAATCTGAGGAGAATGTATTGGACTACGCAAACAGAGTATCAGAAGCTAAACGTTTATTTGATGCTGAACAGGAAGTCGATACTAACCCTACTGAGGCACAGAAGTCAGCCGGTAACTATAAGAAAGGGCATATTAAGATTGATGGGTACGACATTACTATTGAGAACCCGAAAGGTAGTGAACGTTCGGGGGTAGATACTAATGGCCAACCGTGGAGTGTCACAATGAATAATAGCTATGGTTACATTCGCGGAACAGAAGGGGTAGACGGTGATCATATTGATGTGTTCTTATCGGACAATCCGGCTGATGGTAAAGTGTATGTCATTGACCAGATGAATGAGGACGGTTTTTTTGATGAACACAAAGTGATGTATGGTTTCCCTTCAGCAGAAACTGCACGTGCTGCTTATCTTGCGAATTATTCTCCTGGTTGGAAGGGATTAGGAGCTATTTCCGAAGTTTCCCAAGATGAATTCAAAAAGTGGATAGATTCTTCTCATCGTAAGACAAAGCCTTTTGTTGATTATAAGAGTGTGAAAGTGGAAAATGTGCAGACCGAAATTCAAGGTGAATTTACCGAAAAATCTCCCTCTCCGCAGGAAAATAGCGGTGAAACAGCGGTAAAATTACCGAAAAGTGGATCTAACGTTAAAAACAAGAAGCGAGCTGCCGATATTAAACAAGCACGCTATGAACTAATGGATGCTAAGCGGGAGCTTTCGGTTGCCCAAGCGGTAAATTCAATGTATACTCCAGATGAGGTAGAAGAAAAGAAAAAGAGAGTGAAAGAGGCTGAGAATACACTGAAAAAACTTACTAATAAGATATCCGATGATAGTGTCCGCTTCCGCGAGGTAGAAGATGGTGATATAACTTCCTTAGCCCAAAAGCATAATCTAAATGAAGATGATGTGAGGAAATATGCACAGTCTATAAATGTTGGTAATTTGGGTGGTGCTAGCTATGCTTTCAAAAATATAAAGAGAAGTATACGACTTTTGAATTCTGATTTGTCTTTAAGTGAATTCGTAAAAGCGTTTGCTCCTGTCAAAGCGGAGCTATACGAAAAGTTAGGAAATGTGGATGCTTTACGTGATGAGTATGTACAACAGGAAATGGAACAACGCAATGTTATGGAGGCCGCCCGTAAGCGTGCCGAAGAAGAAGCGGAAACGGAAAGAAAGCGTCTGGAAGAATTTGAGTTAATGACAGACACAGAAATGGATGTATCCTATTTTAAAGCACTGGAGGAAAATGACGAGTCTCGTATGCGTGACATAGTAAATGAGGCTGCACGCAGGAAAGGATATGTATCAGCTGATGAATTTAGAATGGCACATCGTGCACCATCATACGATGAAGAAGGGTATGATAAGAGCCTGGTTGATGTAGCAAGTGATAAAGACAATATACGCCAGTCTTTGAATGAGCAATTGAAAATGAACCGAGATAAATATAAAAATGAAAGTGCATTTGCTATTAATGAAGCCTTATCTGCTATTGATGAAGGCAAACATCCTACAGTAACCATTTATCGTGCCGTTCCTAAATCATTGAAAGAAGGTAGAGTGAGAAATGGTGATTGGATATCATTGTCTGAATCTTATGTAAAAACACATGGTGAACATACTCTGAATGGGGATTACAATATAATGAAAGAAGAAGTTCCAGCTGAGAATATTTATTGGGATGGGAACGATATCAATGAATGGGGCTATGATGATCGTAGTGATTACCGCTATAAAGATACAAAGAATAATCGCAAATTAAGTGATTTGATAACTAGGGATGATAATGGGAATATCATTCCTCCTTCCAAACGATTCAATGCAAGGAAAGCGGATACTCGATTTAGAGAAAAAGACTTTTACTCCAAAGAGGAACAATCTATTATTGACAAAGCAAAGGAAGATGGTTCTTATATGAAAACGCCCAACGGCAAGAAAACAAGTCTTTCGGATAAACAATGGGTACAAGTGAGGACTAAAGCATTCAAGAATTGGTTTGGAGATTGGGAAAACAGTTCCAAGGATGCTTCTAAAGTGGTGGATAAAAATGGTGAGCCTTTGGTGGTTTATCATGGTACGCTTTCCAAAAGTATAGAACGATTCAGAAAGGATATGATTGGGAGTCGATATTCTTACGATGAATCGGGATTCTTTTTTACGGATAAAGAGAGTATTGCCAAGGATTACTCTGCTTCAGAATTTGATTCTACAGTTAAGGGAGACATAATTCCTGTATTTTTGAATATAAGAAAGCCAATAATGGCTGACAATAGATGGGCTGTAAAGAATGGTTTGGGGAATGCCTTGAAAAATATGGATTCCATTGAGTTTTGGGATAATTACCAGTCTTTTATGCTTGATGAGATTGAGGACCAAAAAAAAGATGGAGCAATTATCAATGATGGTTCTTCTAAAATGCTTGTCGTTTTTGAGCCTAATCAGATAAAATCTGCAACAGAGAATATAGGGGAGTTTTCTTCCTCTAATGATGCTATCCGTTTACGTGAGAACAGTGAGGACCTACATGAAATAAATGCGGCGAAAGTCTTGGCTGCCATTACTAAACTATCTGATGTGCTGCATACTCACATTCACATGCCTCGTACAGTGGAAGAACTTCCAGACGGAGCTGCTAAGCGTGCCATTGAAAGGGGGAGGAATATAAAGGCATGGTACGATACAAATACGGGGGAAGTATCGGTGTATATTCCAAACTTAAATAATGCTTCCGATGCAGTGAAGTCCGTCCTCCATGAAGTCGTAGGGCATAAAGGATTGCGTGATTTATTCGGTAAGGAAGAATTTGACGGCATAATGGAGAGACTCTATGGACAATTGCCGGAGAACGCCAGAAAAGAAGTGAATGATGCCGCAGAAGCCAAGTACAATGGAAGCGTCGCTGTAGCTATGGACGAGTACTTAGCTGAACAGGCAGAAAAGAATGAGACTCCTTCATGGTGGAGCCGGGTTGTTTCCGCTATGCGTGACTTCCTCCGTGAAATTGGTGTCGATGTGAAGTTGACCGGAGATGATGTGAAATATTTATTGTGGAAGTCAAGGAACCGTCTGATGAATACTGATGATAGTATTGCTGTCATCAACAAGATTGCTGCAGATGAGGGCATGAAGGAAAGATTCCATATCGGTGAGTATTCCCGTACTGCAGAGCAGGAGAAGGCTGACTATGAAAGATCTACTAAGGTTGTAAGCGATTTTGCTCAAAGCCATGCCGGTGCTGGTAATGCACTGGTTATCCGCTCAAGGGATATAATGCGCAAGCAGTTGGCGGCTATAGGTATTTCGAATAAATCCATTGACGAAATAGAGGATGCTTTCAATTCTGGAGAAGCGGTTGCTATATATAATGAAGAAGCAGAAAGAGTGATTATTTCTAATAACGGTGCATCCGATAAGGAATTAAAAGCCTATCTTTGGCATGAGAACACTCACAGGGCAATACGGGAAATATTTGGAGATAAAGCAGAGGAGGTAATTGAACCTGTTTACGAATGGCTATCTGCAAAAAATCCAAAAGGCTGTGAGATTGTAAAAAACAGATACTCCGAAAGGAGCGATGCCGTTCAAAAGGAAGAATGTATCGTAAAATTCGTGGAGGATAAAATAAAAAAGTCAGGAGAAGAAACTTTTCAGCAGGAACTGAAAAACGCTTCTCCTGTAATAAAAGAAGTATTTGAAGGTATATTTAATTTTATAGCATATGGAACAACAGAAAGAACCGGAGAAGAAAGCAACAAACTTTTGGGACGAACCTTGGGAGCCGGACATGAGTTGGAAGTGCGGAACTCCGATGCTTCAGGATTTAAAGAAGAAAAGAGAGAAAAAGCAAGCGAAGGAACAGAATCCTCCGGCAGAGAAACCGGACAAGAACCCGAAGTAATCCGTTTCCGTGATACTACAGATAAAGAACAGTCTGATGGCACACGTGAAGCATACGAGGAGGCCATAAATACCAAAGGTCGTTGGGGAAAAGCCCGTCTTTCCCAGTACAACTTTCAGGAAGCGTTCCAAGATGAAATGCTTTCAGTGAAAATTCTTCAGGAAATTATCGAGGAGCACTCCGGAAAGAAACTGAAAGGCTACGAGAATGCCTATCTTGCTGAGAACCGCCTTGGTAGTACCAACCTTCAGGAAAGAAACAAGTTCGTGGAAGAATTTTATGAACCCATGATGAAGATTATGGACGGACTGATTAAGGAGGGTGTTTCGGAAAAAGAAATAAAGGACTATCTAATTGCTAAAAGTGGACTCGAGCGCAACAGAGAATTCGCTGTGCGTGACGCTATTGCAGCCAAAGAAAAGGATGATGGGAAGAAATCTGCACAGGAACTCCGTGAGAAGTATGAAGGTAGCCGCGATATTCTCCGCAAACAGTATGCCGACGGGAAAGTAGAATGGGATGACTATCAGGGTAAACTCGATGAACTTGCGGCACTTTATGCGCATAAGTTTAGGGATTACTCCGGGCTGACTGCCATCACCGGTGATAAGGAAGGTTTCACGGACAAAGCCAAGGATATCGTCAGGCAGTTTGAGACGACACACGATGTAAAACCATTGTGGAACAGCATTAATGCGGCAACGAAAGCCACTTTGAAAAAGAGTTACGACAGTGGTATAACGAGCAAGGCGACATACGACCATGTGGCTGGGATGTTCGAATACTATATACCAATGCGTGGATGGGCGGAAGACACCGCTGAGGATGTGTATGACTATATCAATCAGGGTGGTGGGGCTTTTTCGGCTACCATAAAGGCGGCCGGAGGGCATGAGCACGAATCATACGATCCGTTTGCCGCCATCGGAAATATGGCTGAGAGTGCTATCCTCCAAGGGAACAGGAACTTGATAAAGCAGAAGTTCATGAACATGGTTCTAAACCATCCGAGTGATGTAGCCAAACTGAGTCAAGTGTGGTATAAGAAGAAAGATGATGGGAAATGGGAAGCTTCTTTCCCGGAGATTGCTGAGGATGCCACTCCTGATAAGGTGGCTAAAGCCATTGAAGACCATCAAAAGGAAATGCTCGATTTGGAGAAAGACGGAAAAGCCGAATGCCGTTCCAATAAATTGGATGTCAATTATCATATAGACCCTAAGAACATTTCCCAACACGCCGTGGTGGTGAAACGTAACGGCGTAGACTTCGTGATTTACATCAACGGCAATCCACGTGCTGCTGAAGCCCTGAATGGGAAACTAAAAATGGAACAGGGTGGTGGATGGAACTTCTATGATTACCTGAAACGTCTTTATTCCGCAGGTATGACAAGCTATAATGTCAATTTCGTAGGTGCTAATGTGTCTAGGGACGTTCATCACGCTTTCTTCATTACCTATATGGAAAAGGGCGTCAAGGAAGCGGCAAAGTTAGCTGCAAACGGCGGAACCGCTTTTAAAACGGTATATCGCGGAGTGAGTGGGAAACTGGATTTGAACCGGAAAGCGGATGTCTATTATAAGGAGTTTCTTGAAAATGGAGGAGAGACTGGTTATTCCAACCTGAACAGTATGGAAGCGTGGAAGGAAGACAACGATAAGCGTATTGCTCGTCTTAAAGGTATCGCCAAGAAAGCGGGGTATGCCAAATTGGGACTGGAGCGTTTGGGCGAATGGTTTGAGTTTGCCAACCGCATAGCCGAGAATGCTACCCGGTTCAATGCCTATATGCTTGCAAGGGAAAACGGCAAGGGGGTGTTTGATGCTGTAAATGAGGCAAAGAATATCACCGTGAACTTCAACAAGAAAGGTTCTGCCCAAACACCCGGATTCTTTGGTATCGCCGCAAACATATTCAGGCGTTGGGTATTGTTTGCAAATCCTATTATACAAGGACTTTACCAGATGTACAACGTGGGCAAGCAGCATAAAGTCAGGTTTGCATCTGCTTTTGCCTTTCATGCCGCTTTAGGATTTATGCTTCCAGTGCTTAATACTTTTTTAGTTGGGATGTATGGTGACGACGACGATGACTATTTCAACCAAAATGACTATACTCGTAGGAACAATCTAATGCTGTATATTCCGAAACTTGGTTATCTGAAGTTGCCGCTTGCGCCGGTATTCCGCAATATGTATGCGATGGGGGACATTCTGTATATGAAATTGAATGATTTGTCCACCACTGAAGACTTGTTTTGGGATTCAATCAATGAGGCGAGGGCGATGCTTTCCATAGAAGGGCAATCGGGCCGAAAAGAATGGAGCCCATCCCGCTTTCTCTTGCCCGATTTAGTTGGTCCGATAGTCGATGTTACCGAGAACGAGAATTTTGCCGGAGCTCCTATTTATAAAGATACGGAGTTCAATAAGTTTGACCCTGAATTCAAGAAAGTATATAAGGATGCGTGGGGATCATTGACGGAATTATCACGGGTGATGAACTCCTTTGATGGTGGTAATGATTATCGGAAGGCCGACCACATAGGTAAATGGTTGAACCCAGCTGCTATGCAGCATCTGATAACAAATTATACGGGTGGCGTGGGACAGCTTATAGGCGATGCCTCCAGTATGTTACTTGATGCCTTTAACGGTGATATGAAAGAGAACTTCAGCATGATGAAAGTACCTGTAGCCAAACGTTTCTTCACCATACCTGATGAACGTACAAGTGGTTCTGCTATACGGAAGAAATATTTCAGGATAAAGGAAGAGATGGACAAACTGAACCACGAGGTGAAAGAGCGTGCCAAGGATGCCGGAGGAGACCTGAAAAAGTTACATGAATTAAGCAGGCTGCAGAACTCCAAAGAATATGATTGGCTGCTTGAGTTCAAGGCTTATTCCAGGAGAATGAATAGGATGAATAATCCTCAAGAGAAGATTGAACTTATGCAGGAAGTGGTAGATTGGTACAAGGAAAAGACAAAAGGAAAATGATGCTTACAATATCGAATGATTTTAAACAATTACCATTAAAAACGAAACGAAATGAACGAAGATATAGAACGCCTTAAAGATGTAATATATAAATTGATAGGTGAGAACAGAGGATTAAGATTTGTTGCCGGAGTACCAGAGAAGAACTACGAACTGCGTGGCTGTGAATTGTATTGTGGCAATGAACCTTGTCATAATAGCAATGAGAAGAATAGTGGATGTATAATACTGGATATAAGAACTGGCAAGAGAGTGGTTTGACAAAGACTATATAATATGATAAATCCCCGTCAATTGGCGAGGATTTATATATCATCAAGATTATTGTATCTCTTTTATATTAGAAGCAAGCTCTTCTCCTAAATCGGTGAGATTTAAAGTGGGTAACATTACAGTTCCACACCCAGATAAAGAAGTCAGCATAGATATGTAACCTCTAATATATGGGAAAATAATAGCAGGAGCATTTATTGTGAAGAAATGTCCCATCATATCAAACGATATGTCCTCACGAAAATAAAAATATGCCTCCGCTGTAATATTTATGTTGAATAAGTCATTTCTATCTGCAATTTTTAGGTCTAATGTTAATGTGAACTTATCCTTTTCTTTTATTCCAGAAGGGGTAATGTTAATGTTAAGAGTTTCTTCTTTATCAAAATCAGTATCAATTTTGATTTCCGACTTGCGAATTAGATATCCCTCTAATCTAAAATCTGATTTATTTGCTTCCATATTTCTTAAGCTGCTAATGCGTAACTATTTTCTCCTGCAGAAAGATTCTTAATCCAGTTGCTGAAAATGGAATCAAATCTTAAGGCATCTATGTTATTTATTTGACTTTGTATGGGCAATTCCGTTTCATAAAGGGTATTGCTCATATTATTCGTTTCGTCTATTTCACTTATCAGTAAATCTTCGTTGGGGAACATCTGCTGAAAACTATTCCATAGATCATATTCCATCTCCATATACTTATTGTCTCCTCTTCTAATGCTTTCGGGAGAAACCTCAATAATATGAAAATTCAAGGTCTCATCGAAAGCATACCTCAATTTAATATCTAATATTTCATTAGATATTTTGGTTAAGCTTGAAATGATAAATTCTTTTGCATTCATATTATATTATATTTTTCAGTGAGTAATTCTGTTAGTTTTTTAGCAACTTCTATAGCTTTTTCTGCATCTTTATCTTTAATAATCTTGTTTGAATAGTCTGCTTTCTTTCTTAACATCTTCAATGTTCCAAAATACGAATTATAGTCAATACTATAAAACCTGTTTTTCTTAGATAAATCATCGCTCACCTTATTACTGACAAAAAAATGGGAATCCATTCCACGAGATTCATCTTCTTGTTTTTTATACGTTATGGCACAATATTGGGATAATACATACTTGGAAAGTTGAAAACCTGAATAGTACGAACAATGCACTGAGGCCGCAAACATTCCATGCTTAACTAACAAATTTGCAGCATTAATGTTCTCTAAAGACTTGGCTTTTACTATTGGCATTGTTCTTCGTTGCTTGTCGTTATTCTTAATGAATATTTAAAATTTCAGCTGCAAAAGTAGGAAATATTCTGATAATGTATATGACTTATGCCAAAAATGTGGCTCAAATAGTCTTATTTAGAATACATTCTAAATAAGACTATAACTTATAAAATAGAGACGTAGATGTTCTTTTGTTGTAAATCAACAACTACCTAATGAGTTAACTGCCTTACTTTTGTGAAAAATGTGTTGCTATGAATAAGTTCTTAAATAGAAGTGTAAAACCAGTACGTAAGACAAATGTTTCTCGTGTGCAAAGACGCAACGAGAAGCATCTGGATATTTTGGATGAGTTTAGTAAGTATTGGGCATCATTGGATGAGGCCCGGAGGAAAATGCGCCGAAGCGTCATGTATGCTTACGAGGATCAATGGGGGGATTATATAAAGGACCCGGAAACAGATCTGATGATCAGAGAGGCGGACTTAATCAAAAAGAATGGTAAAGTACCATTGAAAAATAATATGATTAGTCCCATACTAAAAAATATTGACGGACAGTTTCGTAATAATGTAACCCAGTCTATTTGTACGGTCCGGGATCAGAAAGAGGCTAAAATCGGAGAGATGATGAGTATCGCAGTTGAATATGTGCATGATCTGAATGAAATCCGAGAGTTAGATTCTGACAGTCTTAGATTAATGTTATGCGGGGGCTATATAGGCCAGCGTGTGGAATATGGCTGGAACCCCGCTAAACGAATGAATGATGTTTGGGTATATGGTTGTAATCCGGCGCGTATGTTTTTCAATACGAATATTGAGGATGTCCGTACCTGGGACTTGAATTGTATCGGTGAAGTATATGATATGCCGCTTGATAAGGTTGTTTCTCTATTTGCTAAAAGTCGGGCTGATAAAGAGTGGATAGAAAACATATATCGTACGAGCGACACATATCTTACTTATGATGGTTTACAGGGAAGGGAAACGAAAGATTTAGATTTCTATACCCCGTCTCGTCCTGATTTGTGTCGGGTTATCTTTGGGTGGAGGTTGGAGAGCCGGGAGGCATATTTCTGTCATGATACACTGAAAGGTACATTCTACTATGTAGGATTGGACGAAAAGAAGGAAATTGATTGGGAGAACCAACAGCGAACGAATGAGGCACTTGCTCATGGTGTTTTGCCGGAGGACATATTGTTGATTGAATATGAGTATGGCAATGAACAGTATTGGTATTACCGGTACATGTCCCCTTGGGGAGACATTCTTCAAGAAGGCCGGAGCCCTTATTGGCATGGTTCGCATAACTATGCTTTCCATGTGTACCCGATGATACAGGGAAAGGTCTTCAATTATGTAGAGGATTTCATAGACCAGCAACGTGCCATCAATCGAACAATGACATTGATTGATTTCATTCGTAGTTCATCTTCTAAAGGTGTATTGATTGTTGATGAATCAGCTTTTGAAAGTATGACTCGCGAAGAAATAATTGACGAATATGTGCGATATAATGGGGTTCTGTTCTGTAACCTGAAAAACGGTCAGAATCTTAGTAATGTCGTTCAGCAGTATAATGGCCAGGCGGCTGTTGCTGGTGATTATGAACTATTGAATTTGCAGTTGAAACTTATCAATGATATTTCAGGCGTGAATAGTGCTATGCAAGGTAAACAGCCAAGTGCAGGCACAGCCGCAAGTTTGTATGCACAGCAAGTTCAGAACTCTTCATTGAATCTGAAAGGAATGTTCGAATCGTTCAACTCATTCCGTAAGAGAAGGGATTATATGGTTATGCAAACAATCCAGCAATATTATACTTCTGCTAGGCACATTGATTTGTCTGGCAGGGATTATTCGGAAGAAGCAAAGTACTATGATCCGGATAAAGTTCAGAATGCACAGATTGACTTGAAAATCACTGAGGGTACTAATACTCCATCATTCCAGATGTTGCAGAATGACTTCCTGATGCAACTCTTTGAAAAAAATGCGATTGATGTCAAGACATTGTTGGAGAATTGCTCTTATCCGTTTGCTACAAAGATACTTGAAGCTATCAAACGAAACGAGCAGGCTTTGATGAATCAGCAGGCCATGGGTGGCATACCACAAGATGTAATGCCGGGCAATAACAATCTTATGCAGAAAGTGAACAATGACCAATTCGCCACTCCAGAAGATGGTATCGTGAAAACTGCTGCTTAAATAGAAGCTTCGCTGACAATCTTTGTTTTCTTAGACTTCCTAAACTCCCGCATAATTCGCGGGAGTTGCCATTTATAGCAAACATATATGAGGATCGCTGTTGCCATCAGGTAGTCGTCATGACAGCCTTCAGCGGCGCCCATCTCCTTACCATTCTCCTTTAGCTCATACGTATCCATCTCGAACGTGGTAGGCTTACTTCTCTCGATATATAGGAAGTCGCGCATTGCAGATTTAAGGAAATTGATAATAGTAGGCTTGGTTTTGGGATTGGTATGGAAACCATATTTAACCGGTAGGCCCTGTTTAATTTGCTCTGGTGATGTACGCGAATAAAGGTTGTCGTAGTATTCTACCACTTCATCCAATACATAATCGAAGTTGTCACCTTCTGTTCCTTCTGTTTCAAGTGTGTTACTTTCAATGACAAGTACAGCATTCCCATAAGCAGCAGCTATTTGAACTGCTTTCCATATAAGTAAGTCATGCTCAATATGTCCGTGCCATTCGGCTACAATTTCAGGCAGGCCCCCGTCTTCCAGCATAGGCAACCGGTCCGCCACTTTAATACATGAAAAGTCTGCGGCTTCTGATGTACCACCGATATCGACGCTAACCACATATCGGTCATAATACTTTTCTGTATTGTCGGGAAGTGCCCATACCCAAAGTATATTATTCAGGTCCTTTGTAGGCTCTATATGTTCAAAACGAATATTAGATAATGCATTCTTACCTTTGATGTCGTTTGCGACAAATTCGCCATAAAAACAGGGTGGAAGAGTGGATGTGCGGACCTGTTCAACATATTTTTGCGGGAATATTCTCCGGCCCGTACTCTGGAATGCTTCAGCTGCCGTAGACGGATACTCGGAACACATTCGCCATTTATCTTTGAATTCAAGTGTTTTCATGCGATACCATGCAATTGCTTCCAGCGTTGCGCCCAGTTCAAACAACCAGTGCTCATATTCTGTCATGGTAGAGATAAATGCATTGTAATCTTTTGGATTGATGTGTTTGGAGTAGATATCAATCATGAACCAAGGAATAAATACAGGGGTAAAGTTGTTACGCCCTTCTACAGCGTCTAACCAGGTGCGGTGAAAGTAGTTTCCTACACCTTTGGCTGTGGATTCCAAAACCTTGATAGTGTAGGGACCACTGAGTATAGAACCGAATATGGATTGTACAAGGTCTTCCGGCTTCTTCCCTTTCGTTTCTTTCCATAAACCGACCTCTGTCAAGTGCGCCATTGAAATATCTTCAGAGCGAAGACTTTCCGGCTTTTCTGCCGATCCGATGGAATATCGGCTATTCGTTGTATTAATCGAACGGGTCTTTTGTGAACCTTGATAGGGATTTGTTTTTAGACGTATGTTATTTGTTGCCCATAAGGGCATTTTATCGACTGCTTTTTGGAGCATACCTGATACGTTTCGAGCTGCGGATTCAATATGCCCACAAATAGCGGAGTTCCAATTAGAACGGTGTATAAGTTGTATCCACAGCATATAAAGCTGGGTAAGCGTGGAACCGCCCCATTGACGGGCTTTACACAGAATAATGTCGATAGGGACACCGGCAATGCGAAGCTTTTCCAGTTCTTTTAAATAATATCTTTGTGCCCGGTTAAGTAAAAATGCTATGTCTTTCCCTTTTCCTTTCGCCGATATCTGAATACATGAATAGGCCCAGTATTCAAAGTCATAATTTATTCGTTCCTGGCAAAATGATGTCCAAAGCTCATTCCTTATCTTATCCGATATACCCTGTTTGAGGATGAACTTGATATACCCATTAAATCCAATCTCAATGAGCTTTTGCACAAAACCGGTTTCCGCGAATTGTTCCGGAAGATACATTTCTTCAATAGGACAATCTTTTATATAGACCTTTTTCCGGGGAATAGATGTTGATCCTTCGCCGGTTATCGGATTATATGGACTTCGTATTATCGCGAGCCGTTCTCTGTTCTTCTGTATTATTTCATTTACGGTCATATATAAACCTCCTGAATAAGAGGCTTACCGCAAATGATATTAGAAAGCTATATACGTGGATAAGCGTATTGATATGTGGAGCGAATAAGCCCGTAGTTAGAAATGAGAATGCAAGTAAGAGAATGATTTTCGGCATATAACGTTGTTCAATGCCGGCTGTAATAATGCCTACCATAGATAAGACTATTGCTGAGGCACCAACTGTCGGTTCCTGATAGGTTGCAAAGATTGCTGAGAGAATAGGAGTTATAGTCATTATTGGTATAATGATATACAGGTTGAAGTTCCGGAGCCTTCTCCAGTAAAACAAGAATAATGCAGAATTGATACTTAGATGGAAGAAGTTTATATGAATAAGGCTATAGGTTATATAGTTCCACCATTCGCCCCCATCGTATATACCTAATTGCGTAGTGTCGCAATAAAAACTAATGGAGTATATGAATACAAGGAAAATGATAAATATCATCTTATCTGTTCTTTATTGATTTATAAATGATGCCTCTCATTGTATCTATTGCCACGTAGTAAGAAGGCGCTGGCTGTTCTATGATATATTTTAATACGCAATAACCTGGCGCCCTCATTTCTTGTTTGTACTTTAGAAATCTGGCGTATAAGTCTTTGTACATACACAATTTATTTTCATTGGAAACTCTGATAGGTTTTCCACGATGCATAAGTGATATTACCCTACGCGCATTATCATAAGTTATGAAAAAACGAGGGGCCTCTTTCTTCATAACTTCCTGAATAATCTCTTCTGTTGAAATATAGGGCATACTCTTTCGTAAACTTTTTAATGCATCAAAGTATGCTTCTCTTATAGAATTATCTCTTATTTCTCTGAATATATCATCCATTATAATAATGTTTTATGCAAATGTAATTAAAGTAATACTTTAAAAGTTGCGATTTTACTAAAAACGCAGCTTTTAGTTGTAAAAACGCAGGTATAGTTTTCCATTTTAGTGCTTTTTTTGTGCATTAAATAATTAAAGAATTTGCTTATGGAAGATATCAAAGAAATGAATGATGAAGCGGTGGTTGACAAAACAGAATCAGTTCCGGGTACCGAACAAGTTCAAACTCCTACCAAACGGGATCAGTTGAGATCACTTTTGAGCGATGAAATTCCCGGTTATAATGCGGATGATGATGAATCTTCTGCTGAAATGTTGATGGGATATATCAACGGGAATAAGGAACAACGCAATAAACTTGCCGAAGCTTTGCAACAAGATCCTCGTTTGGCCCAGATGCTTGCCGATATTGTAAACAAGAAACGCGGTGCCGGTAATGCAATGGCTCGCTATTTCGGAAAGGATCTGCTAACTGCTGAAGAAGGTACTCCGGAATACGATGATATTCTGGCAGGCGAGGAAGAACGAAAGCAAGAAATGGAGGCGATGGAGGCCAGCAAGAAGGAATATAATGATAACCTTGAAAAGAGCATGCCTATTGTAGAAGGGTGGTGCCAGGAGAAAGGTTATGATATAGAGGAGTTTCTTGATAAGGTTTGGACGAATGTTATTTCTCCGATCATGTCGGGAAGTTATTCCCGTGAAATATGCGACTTCTTGGACAAAGGTTTGAATTACGACAAGGACACCCAAGATGCTTTGGCCGCTGGTGTAGTGAAAGGCCGTAACGAAAACATCAATAAGATGAAAGAAGAACGTGGAGACGGACTACCTAAAGGGATAACGAGTGTTCCGGGAAATCCTAATATGCGAAAAAGAAACTCTATCGTTGAGGCTGCTTTAAATGCTTGATTATTAACTGTTATAAATTTTAAAAAGATGAAAGTATTTAGTTTTTTGAAAAGAGAGAAATGGGCGGTTCTTTCCGTCCTGTTGACGCTTATTTGCGTCTTTGTTGGTGGCGGTGTACTTATGGCTGATGCTACTGTAATTACACCGGGTTCCACACCATCTCCGGGAAATGCAGGCGAACCTACTCAATTACCAGGTAGCCCTACAACTGTTTCCGGAGTATCAGATGCTACTGGAGGTGTTGGTGGAGGCAATCTTATCCAACCGGATATTGATGACGATATTTTTCTGATTGGTACAGATGAAACCGTCTTGGATGGTATAATGCGTAAAGCCAAGAAGAAAGTTCGCGTTACAGGGTTTGAAGTGGACCACTTTGTTATCGATGAACAGAAATCTTCTGTGTTCACTACTGAAGATTATACTTCTGCTGGTGACCAGCAAGCTCCTATCAGTGTCCCTTCGGATGACCGTGGATTATTTCAGGAAAATGGTACGGTGTTGGTGAAAGGAGTCAACGGATATACCGAAGATGGAAAAACGGAAATCAAGGGAGTGGATCTTATGCTGTTTATTACGGGAAAAGATTCGAGTGGCAAACCTATTGTCATGGCAATTAATGGTCCGAAGACGAATGAGGGTGATGCCTATTGCAAACTTCCTACAATTCCCAAAGGAACAGAAATTGTTATTTTGACAAATGCATGTGCTGAAACTCAAAAGGAAGTTGCTCCTGATGTTGTATTCCCGACTCCTAAGCGAGTTTACTTACAGAAGACTATCATGAATGAGGTAGTATCTGACTATTTCGATGCCCAGAAAAAACGTATTCCTTTTAATCAGGCCCAAATTGCTGAAGCTATGATTAAGCAACACCGTAGAAAGAATAATCGTTCTTTATGGGTGAGCCATAAGGGCAAATTAATGGTTGACCGTGGTAAAATGGGGCGTCAGTTGGTATATACTTCCGAAGGTGTTCGTTGGCAATTTAAACGTGAGTATGAACATATCGGCCCGTGGACATTTGCTGATATTATTGCTTTAGCAAAATTGAAATTCACAGGTCAGAACTGTTCTAAAGAAGCATGGTGGCTTATGGGGCGTGATTTATTGGAGCAAATTCAGAATATCGATTTCACCAAACACAAGGACATCACAATGACTTCCGATCAACAATGGGGGTTCTCATGTACTAAACTTCACACTGTGTTTGGAGACTTCTATTTGAAGCATGAACCGACTTTGGATTATCTGGGATATTCTTGTAGTGGTGGCATTCTTGATATGTCCGGTATTGTTCGCTACTATATCAAGAACGAAGAAACCAGTTCTGAAAAGATTGAGGGTGAAGAAGCAAAGAGAAAAGCAATCATTTCTATCAATGCTTTGGCGTTGAAAGGCTATTCTCATATCTGGGTCAATGGTGAAGATATTGATGGTGATAATATCCCTGGTGCTTCGGCTATCACTAATTGGAGCAATGCTACCAATGCACCTGAAAATCCAAAGTTGAATGATGTTATTTATTTAACTGCTGCTTGTGCCGCAATTACTGGATCGAAGACGGGTGAAATCTATCAGTATAATGGTACTACCTGGGAGAAATACACGGGTGTAATTTATGCTCAAAATTGATTCTGTGAAATGTAGGGGCGGAGTATAGTACTCCGTCTCTTAATTTTTAATTATATGAAAATTTACAAGAAAAAATACGCAATTTATGGGATGATAGAACAAAGTTCTGTTTTCCCTATGGGTACTGGACATGTTCGTGTTGACTTCCGTCATGGTTCTTTAACAACGGCTGGTATTGTCCCTGCTACATACACTACTTCAAATCCAGTAATTCAGCAAGCTATTGAAAATTCTCCCAAATTTAAAGCGAGGATTATCAAAGAGATAGAATCTGTTCTGATTCGAGATACGGGTACATTGCAAGTTCAAAGAGGAGGCACTCAGAAGTTTGATAAAGTTGTTGTGGAAAGTACAGAGCAAGATACTACTTCTGATATATCAGAATCTGGTGAAATAAGTGGCGGTGCTGGGGTGTATCCAGATGTGAAGAATTCGCAGCAAGCGAAAGATATCTTAATGGGTGAACCTTATAATATCCCTCTTGCTGATCTTGGTAATAAAGCTGCAATACAGGCTAAAGCTGCTGCAACTGGTGTGTCATTCCCTAACTGGAAATAATGATGACTGAACAGGAAATCATAAGTAAAGTCAAAGCAATACTCAACGAAATAGGAGAGGAAGAAACTCTTTCTCTCCTATCAGAAGATACGGTCAAGATAGAAGAGTATATAAAAGCGGTTATACCAGATGCTGTAAGTTTGGTACAAATGAATTCTCCTGTTAGATGTGTCAATAAGAAGAATGGTGTTTCTTCTAATACTTCCGTAACCTCGGATAGTGAGGGGAAATGTCTTATACCTGTTCCTGATGATTTTGTCTCTTTGATTGCAATCAAACTTTCTAATTGGAAGAGGACTTGTATTGTAGCTTTTGATTTAAGCTCAGAGGAATATAAACAACAATGCAACTCTTATACGAGGGCCGGGAGTTACAAACCTGTGTGCATAATGGGATATAATAATTCTGGTAATAGAGTACTAATGTTATACTCTGCAAAGGCAGACTCTAAATTGGAAATGTTTGTGTATGAAGCGAAATATACCCCTGGCACAAGTTTAGATATTGATCAGAATGAACCTGTATCGCAAGCTATTTGCTATATGACTGCCAGTTTAGTGTATTCTATCTTTGAGAATAAAGCAACATCTCAAGAGATGAGGAATATTGCAGTCAGTCTTATTCCACAAAAGTAAAATGTATCATATAGATGAAGAAAATAGTGACGTTATTTTTGAGGTAAATGGTAATAAAGTTGCCTTGAAAATAGTTTCTTCTCCCGGGGAAGGTGGGGGAGGATCATCTATCTATTTGATAAAAGTGGGGGATATTACAGTTCCTACAAATAAAAACACATATTCAGCCTTAAGAATATTGGCTGAGATTGCAAATAACAATGAGATCTTAAAAGATATATTCCTCCGTAAGGACAAAATCGATAGTACAGACTATCTATTACGTCTTCTTGGAGGCTTAGAGGTTGGCGAAGCCATAGACTCACTGATCGCGGGCAAGGGCATAATTGCGGATGATAAAGGGAGGATACAGGCTGACCGCATGGAGTTGCGGTCATCGCTGACCGTTTTGGAGATAATTTTTAATCGCCTTTCAGCTATGGAAAGTGATTATTCCTTTTCCGAGTCCGGGACAATTGAAAGCGTAGAACTTTTGGAGAATGGTACCTATCGGCTTCCACTCCGTAAACGTTGGGAGAATGATTTCACGGCTTTAGATGAAAATGATGTTGTCTATGGGGTAGTCAACAACCTTGCTTCCGGAGGTGGTGATTATTACACTTCATGGTTACGTGTCCTTAACGTGAATACAGTATCCAATACCATCACTGCGGTCATGTATCCTGATGATGAAGTTCCAGGAGGCAAGAACTATCCACCGGAACCCCTAATGATACTTTCTCATCGTGGTAATCCGGTGAACGAAGATCGTCAGGCATATTGGTACCTATCTTCCCGTGAGAAGTGTATCTGTATGTTGGATGGCGTAACGAAACCCATACTGGAAGAGAATAACTATGCTATCATTATAGGCAAGTTAAAACAGTTGTCACTGTTTGACAACCTGCCGATCAACTACCGCCATAGCTATATCTACTGTCGTGGTATCGCTATTCAAGACTTATTGCGTATAGGCTATCAGGGTACACCAGTTCGTTCTGAGAATAATCGGGGGCCGTGGTCATCTGAGGATGCTGCGAACAATCCCTATCAGTCTACAGACACAGTTTATGATGCAGTTTATCATGTTGGCTGTAAATGGATGTGCCTGGTTACCGGAACTACGCAGGAACCTAAGTGGAATGCTACGGATTGGGCACAGATTGAAGGGAACTCTGAATTGAGTCTCGCGTTCTCTTCCAATAATGGCTATAACTTCTTTGCCGGTAAGGTCAATGCAGAATTTACCCCTATTGTCTATTGGGGCTATAATGATATCTCTGCGGATGTGTTGCCCGGTGACTGGTCATGGACTCGTGATAGTGGTCAGGTGACGGAAGATAATGCCTGGTCAGTCGCTCATGCCAATAACGGGCGGGTACTGCACCTGACAAACGAGGACATGCCTTCCAATTGGGGTACTACAAGAAAAGTGAAATTCATCTGTACGGCATACGTCCGTGACGGTATTGAGAGTATTAATATCGAAAATAGCATAATTGTATGAAAATTAAAACCGCGGTTCAACCGCAGCCGGTCAGAACCAGCTATACGCCTCTGAAGGCGAGTTTTGGTATTGTAATAGATGGTGGAGGTAGTAAGACACAGTTTTATTACACGAATGCTAACACCTTCATCCCGAATCGAACCATTACCCCGATGAAGCTAAAGGCATTCCTCAATATTGTCGATCCGGATAAGATTATCAGTAATGGGGATAAAAGTAGTCAGCTGACTGTCACCTGGTACGAAAACAGTGAGAGCACTCAGATTACCTCGGAGAATAGCAATTATACACTGAATTCTGGCGGAACATTGCTTGTGAAGAAGAATGTTTCGCCAACTACTCCTGTGCAGATTCTTTGCCGGGCTACTTTCATTGATACCAGGAATGGCAATGCTCTTGTGTATAATGATACATTTACCTTAAATTCTATACAGAAGAGTGATGACCAGCTTTCATTGAGCATTAATCAACCTGCCAAGATAACCTATAATCCTTTGAAGGATAGCCAATATATAGATATTACTGCCGCTTTAAAAATGGGCAGCGAGACGGTTGCGGATGCCAATGTAGCATATTGGTGGTACAAAGTCGAGAACGGAGAGGAAACCCTTATCAACTCTTCTGATCTGAACATTGAATACGTATCCGGTCAGGGTACCAATACTTTGCGTATTGATGCCGACAATACATATATGAGCGTCATCCGCTGCCGCGCGGCTTATTATACCGGAACCAAGCCGTCAGCTCCTACGGATGATACTTTGATGGCTGAGACGGCCATAGTTTATAAGATTCCTCCGATTAAGGCATTTGTCTATAGTCCGAATGGCAATACCATTCGTCAGGGAATGGCCAACATGACTTTTTATGTGAAGATACTGACGAATAAAGAGGAGCTGACAACGGATCAGATCGACAAGTTCTTCTTCGTGAAGTGGTTCAAAAAATCATCCGCTGCGGGTGCGACGGCTACGGAAATCGGACACGGTAGTTCGATATCGGTTACAGCCGACAGCTTACGACTGAGTGGTGGCTTGCAAATGTCTGTTTATCCTGAAGTCTACGAGATAGGCCCTTATACGGTGCTTACTACTGGAACAGGTGATCCCATCCGTACAGGCGCCAATGAAGTAATAATAGCCAGAGGCTAACAATTTAATTTATATGGGTATGAGAGAAATGAAGTATTTAAAAGTATCCGCCGATATCGCCCGTCGTGCCGGTGTGATTGATGTCCGCCATCGGACTGCCGACGGGGAGTTTATCATTAACGAAAGTGATCTTCGTATGGTGAGGTTCGAGCCGGAAGAATATGTGAAAGGCATTGCCGGGCAGGTTCTTACTGAACAGGAAGCCGCCAAGCTAATCGAAGCCGGTGGAAATAAAATTGGAGAGGAGGTACAGAATGAAAACAATAGTGAATTACCTGCTGAGGATTCTTTGCCGGTTCAGGACAATGATAAAGAATCTGTGGCAGAAGATAATCAGATTAACGGAGAGGAGGTACAGGATGAGTGATGTTGCGGGTTCTTTTTATATCGGTATGGTTATTGATGGTGATAGTGCGCAGGGGAATATCCGGTCCACCAAACCGCTCGTGCAGATGTACCAAAAAGACACAGGTAAATGTGTACCGGACTGGAGCGTAGCGGCCAATCAGCCGATTATATATCCGGTCATGCGTTCAGGTAATGAGAATGTCATTAAACCTATTGTGTCGGGTTCTGAAAAGTGGTATTATAACAATACGCTTATAACATTCAACGCTTCAGGGTTAGCTACCGCTCCGGCTGCTGTAGCCGGTAAGACGCAAACCACTACTTACAATAATGGTTCTGTGAATGTACCCTCCTTGAAGATAATAGGAAACTTGGCCAATGCTTCTAACATGGATGCAGATACTATCCGTATGGATGGTGAGATCGAGGCTTCAGGGCATAATCTTGCATATACTTCGGAGATTCCACTTGCTATCTCCGAGTTTAGCAATTCTGCCTATTACGGTTTCCTGTATCCTTCCGATGGTGGTATTATCGACAGCGATACAGCTACCGTTAAAGTGACTCAGGAACTCTACAAAGGTGGCTCTTTGGTACCCCAAAGCAACTACTCCCTGAAATGGTACAAGATGCCGTCAACCACAGCATGGTCAACCGCTAACAGTGTTTCATTAGTGGCTGATGACATTGATTCTAAGCTAAGTGTAAGAGCTGAATTCATTATCGGCGGTGAAGTGGTAGCCACTGCTATCTGTGAAGTAAGCGATGAAACAGATCCTCTTTTCCTGGCTGTAAACTTCAGTGGGCCTACTTATCTTACCAGCAGCGGTGCTACCAGTGAGGTAACTGCGACATATAAGGTGAAGAAAGTAGGTACAGGCGAAGAAGTAACTGGCTTTACATTCAAGACTACTTTTACGAAAGCTGACGGTACCGCTTTTACTCCGGCCAATGCGCCTACCACAACCGGATGTAAACTTACCTATACCGATGTGAAGGGTGCAGGGGGTAATATTACCGGCTATGTACAAGGAACTAAATCTTAAATCTTATGGCAAAGAAACAGATAGTAGCATCAACCTTTAATGTTACAGCGGCTCCTGAGGATGGTGCAAAAGGTTCTCGTGGCCAGCTTCCTTATCCGGCAGGCGAATACGACCTACATACGGATTATATATGTACGGATATGGTCGCTCCTTATGTACTATATAATGGTATCTATTATGTGATGAATCAGATTACCTCCTGGATCGGTCATGGTGTTCCGTCGAATATTAATAATCCTCAAAAGGATTATGCAGTCAATGGCACCAAAGCCACTTGGATACCTTTTGAAAGTTATAAGGCTCTTTATGTTGAGATACTCATGGCTCAATTTGCTAATTTCGCAAGCGCTATTTTCTATGATGATTTTATGTTTAGTCAGCATGGGGTAGATGCAAATGGCAATCCGACATTGGATTATAAAAACTTTAACCCTAATGATCCACTGAGTGAATTTGGTTCTATTGATTTCGTCCCTAACTATTGTGTAAACCTCAAAACCGGAAGACAGTTCTTAGGCAAGAGAGGAAGTATCATCTTTGAACCGAAAGGTGATATTAAGATTAGAGGTACAGTCATATATCCAACAGAAATAAAGTCCGGTAATTCACAGAGCTATCGTATCCTTCCTGGTGACAATATCAATCGCCTGATTATTACCGGTAATAAATGTAATGTTGAGTTGGTAGGATCAAGCGATGAATCAGGACGAGAGGTTACTATCGATTATCTTCCTTATTCATTGTATCAAGGTGATTCCTTGGCAGATGGTGCTCAGAATAGGCTCGTTGTGAAAGGGCGGACATCGGCACTTGCTGGAGTTGATAACTTCGTATCTTCTCCTATATATAATGGCGTGAGTTTCAATAATTACATTTCTCTTGCCACTAAGACTTCTGCCAAATTCCGCCTCGTGCCACTCTATGATAGCGATAGTGGTACTGTCATCAACTATCGTTGGCTACTGGTCGATATGACACCTTATGATCCGGTATTTGGATTTATCTTTTGCCAATTTTATAGTGGCATAGGAGCTTTTATGTTCCGAAGTAAATATTACCAGGATGAACTCACTTTCACGTCATCTGTAAGTGGTAGTGTTACTACTTACAAAATAGACATGACCGGTATCATTGGTAGCAATGAAACGGATTGTTTGATAAATCATTCCAGTGTACATTTGGATGGCCGGACGAGTGGTAACCCGATAAGTATAGGTAGTTTCAACTTTGAGTCAGGGAAAACCTATTTGACGATCACAAGTTCAAATGCCAACCCTACATTTAATGGAATGATATTGCTATATACTAAACTTGGGAACCTTTAGGGAATCCTCAGTTATCCTTGCCCACAAGGGAGTGAATTTGCGGGGAAATAAATTAAACAAAACGAGATTAAAAATTAAATGTTGAATTTGGGCGTTTTTTGATATAATTTAGACGTCCGTTAAAACTGAATAGGTATGGGAAAACTTAATGAAGCCACTATCGTGAATAGCATTAATAGTGAGTATGTACTACTGACAGATAGTAATGGGCTACCGGTACGAATCAGCAAGAATAATCTTGCAGAAGCCGTTCGTAGTGTGATGAATGAAGCTAACATTACCCAAAAAGGTTTAATGCCGGCTGGAATGATCGGCTCAAAAAACATCCAGTCAAGCGTGTTGATATGCGAGACTACGAGTGCTGCTGTTACAGGCTCATTGTTATTAGCCGTCTCTGCAACCACGTCAGGAATCCCCAACCTCTATTTCATTTCTATGGGGCGTGGATCAGGTAGTATAAAAGATCCGACTCTTAGAGTAACAGTATTATCTGGTCTTTACAACATCAAGATTATCGGGAAAACAGATGCAAATGGTGTGTGTAGGATATACGCTGAACGCAATGAGTATACACCTGTTCTTAATGTTATTGCAATGAATACAAATGGTATTGCTCTAAAAATGGGAACTGCTGATAATTCTGAATTTGAAAATGGCTTTGAAGCCACATTGATATAGTTATAGGGGCATAATGCCCCTTTTTATGTAATTTCAATGTATGTAGCTGCATCAACTTCGCTCTGATCGGCTTCTGTTAAAGGTATGTTGTCCGTATTTGGCAAGATGGTATTCATGATTTTTACATGTATAGCTGGAGTATACAGCGTACGTTCCAATATGATTTTGAACGCACCGGTATTTTCGTTTATCCACATCTTAAATCGTTGAGTCGTTGGGGCACTCGCGCCACCTACATGATTTAAAATTATAGCAGGTGCCTTTAAAACGTTGGATGATCTGTTGATAGTCATATATAAAAGAGTCATTGGACCTCCACCGAAAGCAGCAAGACTGATTAATAAAGAAGTCGATATTGACATTATGCGTTCTGATTCATATATGACTCGGGAGACCGTTGTTTCCATCCTTTTTTCAAGTTTCACATCCGTAGGCGATTTAAGTCCTTTATTATTTTCAGTAGCTTCGCTCATTACGCTACGAATAGCTTCAGCAAAATTGTTCTTATTAATACGTACTGGTAGGCCATTACTATCTGTGAGTAGCACATACTCGCTATTTATAGTGCTAACGATGCTGGCTTCGTTTAATTTTCCCATACCTATTCACTTTTAACGGACATACAAACTCATGTATTTTTACTCTGTTTTTTGCCGGTCATCTC